>Ga0302215_10002166_pt1 | contig 13661 bp, 12 predicted proteins | sample II_Fen_N3_1_FD_194580 | JGI IMG/M metagenome (GOLD analysis project Ga0302215, IMG submission 194580) | Peat permafrost microbial communities from Stordalen Mire near Abisko, Sweden - II_Fen_N3_1 | ecosystem: Environmental > Terrestrial > Soil > Wetlands > Permafrost | place: Sweden: Abisko...
CTGCTCCAGTAAACGGACTAGTATCATTAAGAAGAATATTACTACTCTCATGAATATCTACAAAATTTACCAAGTCTGCTACCTTTAATAAACTATTACCCTTATGATTTCTGAGAGCATTTATAAAAAATTTAAGACCAGATAGAAATCTCAAATATTCTGGTTTATTATTTTCTAATTTTTCTTTACTAAAATAAAAATTCTTATAAGGACTTATAAATTTATCTTTTTTATCGTCTACACTTTCTATTCTCTCATCGTCAAAATAAGAAGTTGAACTCTTCCCTATCAAACTTTCTAAAATATATTCCACTGGTTCATATTTTGAACGAGATACCATCTCAACAAAAAATTCTCCGATTCTTTTAACATTTTCATCTTTATAATCAAGCATAACAGAAAGCCATGGTATATCTATTGATTTATCATCTCTCTTTGTTCTAGATAACAATGAAATGTCCCAGATTGTTTTGTATGATATTCCCCAAAATGGATATGAAAGTATTTCTGGCATTAAACTATCTCCAGATGAAGGAGAACCTTTTTCCATAAAATCTAAAAACTTACACATTGTAATAAGCTGTTTGATGTGTGGAGTAGCGAGAACATTTTGCTGCTTCTCATAGACAATCGGTACATTGTAATAATGCATAAAAGGAACGAGATTCTCTAACTCTCTATGCTTTCTAGAAATAACAGCTATTTCATTGGAATTATGTCCGTCTTTTATAAGATTTTTAATTCTTAAAGCAATATTGTGATATTGATGTTCTTTTGTTTTATATTTTAATTTTTTAATATCACCATTATATAATTTATTTTTTTCGCCACTTGATATTAGCTTCTTATTTATACCTTCTAATATATCTTCCAATCTTCCCTCTCCTGTTACAATAATATCTCGAGCTAAGTCTAAAATATTCTGACCAGAACGATAGTTCTCTGTCATAACAATAATTTTTACATCGTCATAAACTTTATGAAAATCTTTAATGTTTGATATATCTGCCCCCTGAAAACGATAAATAGCCTGATCATCATCTCCTACTACCATTATGTTAGGCTTTTTTTCATTAACAAAATTATCTGCAAGCAATCGAATAAGTCTTATTTGAGCATCGTTTGTATCCTGAAACTCATCTACCATTATATAAAGGAATTGTTCTTGTAATTCTGCTTTTAAATTGTCATTTTTCTTTATAGCTTCAATTACTTCCAATATCATATCGTCGTAATCAAAATAACCTTTCTCAAATAGTTTATCTTTGTATTGTTTATATATAACACCAAGATTTTTTAACTTTTCTTCTGATTCAAAAGATTTTAAAGATATATTTTCATTTGTACCTGTTGTATACTTTTTCTTCCACTCACCTATTGCAGTAGTTTTATCCTCTGCTATTGATTCCTCTAATGCTTTTTGTAGAGAAGATATTAAATGACTAGATATTGGTTTAAAATAATCAGAAGGAAAAGAACTTACATCTATTTTTTTCCATTCATTTATAATCTTTTCTATTTTAGGAAAAATTTTAGTAGATAGTCTATCTTTAAAAATATCAGAAATTGATGAATTTATTTCATCTAAAATTGTTTTATTATTACTGATTATTAAATTATATTCAGATGGTGTAATACCAGCCTTTTTTATTTGTGAAATTCTAGATAATATATCTTTTAAAAATACATATCCTTCATTACTATGAAAACTAGAAAAAGGATTCTTGTGACCAAGAGACTCTAGTATTTCTGTCATTATCTCTCTTTGTATAAGTTCATCTGCTGGAGATAGATTTGCATGATTAAAGAAATATTCTGGATAACGACTTATTATATTTGTTCCAAATGCGTGAAAAGTAAAGATATTTACCTTATATGCTTCTATATCTATCATCGTCTTTAAACGATTTAGCATATTTATAGCCCCAGCTTCAGTAAAAGTTAGACAAAGAATTCCATGGGCAGGTGTATCTGTTTTTCTTAAAATATTAGCAACTCTCAATGAAAGTATCTGGGTTTTTCCACTACCTGGACCCGCAACAACCATAACAGGACCATCGATAGTATCGACAGATAGTTTCTGTTCTTTATTGAGTTTATTGTAAGCATTATCAAATTCTTCGTTGGTCATAATTTTATTTATTTAAATTTATTAATTCTATTTTTACAGACTCTCCGAACCATTCATTTTTAAATTTTTTAAAAATATCACTTTCTTTTGTAACAAAGATTGATAAACTTTTATTATGAGAGAAAAATTGTTCTCTTTCTCTAAATTCAACAAAGTAATCTTTTAAATATTTAGGAATAAGTTCTTCCTGATAAACCCAGTCTAAGATACTAGGAAATATTTTTGAAAAATCATCTCTAACTATTCCATAATGAGTACAAAGCAATGCTCCTCTTTTTATTCCTTCGGGAATACTATCTTTAAATGAAGAAATATAATTATAGGTATCACCACCATTTTCTATAAGTCCCGCAAGTTCTTTCATTGGAATTTTTATATAATTTTTTACATTAGAACTTAAAAAATTTTCATAAACTTCTGATTCACAAGTTCTCTGTGTTGCAAAGATAGCAACAGTATTGTTGTTACCCAAAGATTCTACTGTTGGACGAACTATACCAAAAAGAATTTTTCCAAAATATTTTTCATCTTTCCATGTGCGTAATCTATCATAAATAGTAGAGCTTATAGTATTACAAGCAAGTATTACTCCAGCACAATTCATTTGCCCATAAAGAAAATCAAGAGCATTTGTAGCGAGTATAAAAAGTTCCTCATGGTTTTTATTACCATAAGAAACATTAAGTTGATCACCTAAAAATACATAATCATAATCTGGTAATTCTTCTCTTAGGTGCTTTAATACCCAAAGCCCACCAAGACCAGAATCAAACACTCCAATACTTCCCTTTTCATACATAACCCAATTATATCATTTTTATGATGTTATATAAATAACTTAAAATTATTATTTTGAAGGACTTACAACGTTTTCAGTAGGAACTTCAACTGCAATAATAGTTATATATTTTCCATCTTTCAAAAATGTTTTTTGAGATATAATCTTTAATTTATTTATATTTGATTCATTTTCCTCTTTTTGTTTTAAAATTTCTGTCTTAGCATTAAACATTGCTATTTTTATTGATGTCATCTGATCTATACTTTCTCCATAAGAAACAACCCTATAAAAATCTTTATCTGATATATATTCTTTATCAAATGGATATTTAACTCCTCCAATAATTAATTCTTTAAAATTAGATTTTTCTTGATTATTATTTTCTTTATTTGAAGTTTGTTCTACTTTATTTAAATCAATTTTATCTTTATTTTTATCAAAAATACCAGCACTAGCCTTATCTGGAATAACTGATGCAGTTACAATACCAGCTCCAATAACTACTTTTTTAAAATTATTTTTAAATGCATCAAATTTTTCCATAAATATATTTCTTATTACTGATATAGGTGTATTATAACAGATTATTTTTGAAGATAAGCTAACCAATAATCACGCTTATATATACGGTCATTGAAAGTTGTATAACTTGTTTTCTTCTCTAAATTTAATATTTTAAAATACTTACTATACATTTTAATAAAATCTTCTCGTGAAAAAACACGCTCCGTTAAACCTATCTCTTTTATTATATAAGTATCATACTCAGGACCAGGACTTTGTTTTAATAAATTCTTTACGTTCTTATTTCCATCCTTGCAAAGTGCACGTACAAAAAAGTATCCTCCATTTTTCAAAACCCTATTTGTTTCATTTAAATAAATCTCTCTTCCTTTTTCATCTAAAGAATTAGAACTTGTAACATCTAAAATAACATCAATTGAGTTATCTTTTATTTCATAAGGTTCACCAATATCCCCCAGTCTATAATCAACAACTACCCCTAATTCTTTAGCTCTGTCTTTTGCTATACCTAGAGCTGTCCTTGATATCTCAATACCAATAACATTATTACCATCCTCTGCTAAATAATTTGAGTTACGCCCAGTACCACAACCGACATCAAGAATATTTTTATCTTCAACTCTATATTTTTGTTCCTTTTTTAGAAATTTAAAAAATCTCAATGTATCCGCTTGGGGACCATCATTTTTAGTTACCAATTTAGGATTTTTATATTCTCTTTCCCAAGCATTTTTTTGATTAAACATAATATATAAATTTATATTAACTATTTCTACTTCCATTTAAAAGCATTTCTACTGCATGATCCATATCTCCAGCAAATTTAACATCACCACCATTAACAAAGAATATTTGATCTGCATTTTCAATGGTATTTAATCTATGAGCAATAATTACTCTAGTTGTAGTTTCTGGAAGTTTTTTAAGAATAATTTCCAAAAGTTGTTCTGTAACTGTATCTATATTTGCAGTTGCTTCATCTAAAATTAAAATATCTGGATTTCGTAATACAGCACGGATAAAAGCAATCAGTTGTTTTTGACCCAAACTTATAGCGTCTCCTGTTGAAACAATTTTTGTATCAAGCCCATCTGTAAATCTTGAAAGCAAGTCTGTGAGATTAGACTTTTCTAAAATTTCAAACAACTGTTCTTTTGAATAACTTAAATATTCTTCATTACCATATAAAATATTTTCATAAACAGTACCTGTAAAAAGAAATGGTTCCTGAAGAATAAAACCAATTTTCTTTGCGCGCTCACTAGGATTATATAAACGAATATCTTTATTTTCTAATAAAATAATTCCATCCTTAGGGTCATATAAACGAGCCATAAGTGATGCAGTTGTAGTCTTTCCCCCACCAGTTGGACCTACTAATGCATAGGTCTTTCCCTTCTCTAAAATAAAACTAATATTACTTAAAACATTTTTATCAACATCATAACCAAATGATACATTTCTAAATTCAAGAACATTATTAGAAGACTGATGTTTTTCTATATTTTCATCAATACCAATTATTGGCATATTTGATTCGAGTGCCAGTATTTCAGAGATACGATCAAGTCCTGCTAATGCAAGTTGCAAAGATGACCAAACAGAAGCAAGCTGACGAAGTGGTGTATAAAAATTATTTACATACAGAAGAAAACTTATAAGTAACCCTACAGTAAAATTCCCAATAGATATAAGATAAATACCATAAGCAAGAACAACAAGTTGAGCAACAGTTGATGCAAGCATATATATAGGGTTAAAAATATTACTAGCAAAACCAGCAGATATAGAAGCTTTATAATTATTTTCATTTGATTCCTTAAATCTATCTCTAAAGTAATCTAAACGGTTAAAAGCTACTATTACTTTAAAATTATTTATACTTTCTTGAATCTCTCCACTCATTCCTCCTAGACTTTGCAAACTACGGAGACTAACACGCTTGACCCAAGGAGAAAGTATTTGAGTAAGAGCAAGTGCAATAAATGCTGGTACAAGAGAAACTAAACCAAGACGAAAACTGATTGTAACAAGAAATATTCCTGCACCAATAATCAATACAATATTACCAATAAATTGCATTAAAGCCTGAGAGAAAAATTGATTTAGTTTATCTGTATCATTATTTATACGAGAAATAATATCTCCTGCTTTATTTTGATCAAAGAAGGAAACAGGTAACTCTTGTAATTTATTAAAAATTGAATTTCTTAAGTTAAATAGTAGTCTTCTTCCAACACCTCCCATAGTTTTAATCTGTATATAACTTGCTATAAGTCCAACAATATAAATTAAGAAAAGAACACCTCCTAAAAACAAAACTCCATTAAAATCTTTATTTTGAATATATTGATCAACAATACGACCAATAATAAAAGGAGATAATAAAGTCGCTATCGAACTCACAAATATAGCAATAAGCGCAAGGGTAACTACTTTATTTTCAGTTCTTAAAAGAGGTACTAATCTTTTCCAAGCAGTAGTTAAAACTCCCTTATCTTTTTCTTTTGCAATATCTGTTTTATTTAATGAGTAATTATTCATATTGATTTGTACTTCTTTGTGAATCATAAATCTGCATATATTCAGGACTCTCTTTCATAAGAGAATTATGTGTACCAGAAGCTAATATCTCCCCTTCCATCATAAGAATAATCTTATCATAATGTTCTATTGAAGATATTTTCTGAGTAACAGAAACAAGAGTTATTTCTGGATAATTCTTTGATATATTTTCTAAAATCTTTCTTTCGGTTTTTGTATCAACCCTTGAAGTAAAATCATCAAGTAAAAGAATCTTTGGATTGAGAGCAAGTGCTCTTGCAAGCATAATACGTTGTTTTTGACCACCAGATAAGCTTGTGCCTCTTTCAGAAACAATTGTATTTAATTTCTCTGGCAATGAATCTACAAAGTCTTCTAACTCTGCTGTTTTAATAGCTTTTTCAATATAAATATCTTCAACCTTTGAACTAAAAGCAATATTTTCTTTTAAACTTAAGTTAAACATAACACTATCTTGAAAAACAAAACCTATTTGACTATGTAAACTCTCTTTATCATATTCATTTATATCTATTCCATCAAACAAAATTACTCCAGATGTTGGTTCTAAAAGCCCAGTTAGTAAATATAACAGTTGAGTTTTACCTGCTGCGGTAGGACCAATTATAGCAGTCTTTGTTTTTGCTTTAATTAAAAATGAAACATCTCTAAGAGCGGCCTTTTCTCCAAAAAAAACATTTATATTTTTTGCCTCTATATCACCACGAAGTTCTACTTTAAGTCCACCATCCTTCTTCTCGTCTTGTGCATTAAGTATTTCAAGAATACGAGAATATGAAGCAGTTGCTTGTGAAATAATATTACTCATAAATCCAATCACAAGTATTGGGAAAATCAATATAGCCAAGTAACTATTAAATGCTGTGAAGTTACCTATTGTCATCGAACCTTTTATAACAAAATATCCACCTAGTTCTATAATTATAAGCGTTGCAATATTTGTAAGAAAAGTAATAACAGGTATAAGACTTGAAAATAAAGATAAAATTACAAGACTAACCTTTTTAGCTTCAGTATTTGCATCAAGAAATTTATTATATTCATACTTTTCTGAATTAAGTAATCTAATAAGAGCAGCCCCTAAAATACTTTCACTTATTACTTTATTTAACCAATCAACAGCCTCCTGAGATTTAATAAAAAATTTACGAACTTTTTTTAAATTAAAATAAAATGTTAAAGCAATAACAGGAATAACAGCAATAACAGCTAGAGCAAGCTTCCAGTTAATAAGTATCAACAAAACAGATGCTCCTACAATAAGAAAAGCTGAAGATATAATAGAAGCAATAGCCATAGAAACAAAAGTTTTTATAGAATCGACATCAGAAGTAAGATTTGTTAAAATTTTTGCTGGTGTAGCTTTCTCTATATAAGAATATGGCTGAACAGATATTTTTGCAGAAAGCTTATTACGAAGATCTCTCGCAACAAGTTCTGATGCATATACCTGCATTATATTTTGCAAATAAGTAAATACAAAAATAAAAATAGCTATAATAGAAAATTCTAAAATAATATTATTTATAGAAAAATTATTATTTTTATATGTATCAATAGTGGTTGATATTAATTTAGGAACAACAAGATTAAGTGCATTACTTAAAATAGTAAGTAAAACAATAACACCTATAAGTAATTTATAAGGTTTTAATAGACTAAAAAGACTTCCTTTTGAAGCTTTATCATTCTTTATTAATTGCTTATTTTTAACATCCATAAAAGGATTATAACACAAATAAAATGCACCGTCTTTTATCCTATATTCGTATACATATATACAACAAATAATGTCGTATTTGTTGTAATTATTAATTAATAAACATAAATAATGAATATTAAAAAGAAAACATACATCGCAACTATGGCGATAATTGCTTTAACAACTCTATCTTCTACTATCCCTGCTTTTGCTGAAACTACAACAATTAAAACTAATAATGGTAGTTTAAACAGTCAATTTCGTAGGAATAATGGAAAAAATAAAGCAAATATGAAGCCTGGTATTATTGGTACAGTTGTATCAGTAAGTGGTAATACTATAACAATCACAGGAAAACAGGGTTTTGATAAAAACAAAACAAACACAACAACATACACAGTAGACGCAACAAATGCAAAAATTACAAAAGAAAATGTTGCGGGAACTATCTCAAGTATAGTTGCTGGTGATACTATTATGGCTGAAGGTACTGTTACTGGAACAAATATAGTAGCAACAACAATCCGTGATGGTGTTATGAATGGAGTAGATAAAACAAAAATACAAGGCAAAGATAATATGCCTGCAATCATAGGTAATGGTGATCCAGTTATTGTAGGAAAAGTTTCTACAATAAATGGTTCTATTGTAACTATCTTAAATAAAAATAATGTAAGTTATACTATTGATGTAACAAGTGCAAAAATATCACAAGGACAAAATACTATATTAGTTTCAAATATAGCAGTTGGTGATACACTGATTGCACAAGGGGCAGTAACTGGTACTAATATTGTAGCTTCTACTGTAATTGATCAAAGTAAAACGGTAACAACTACAACAACAGAACAACCAAAAGGTTTCTTTGGAAATATTGGTTCATTCTTTAAAAACTTATTCGGTTTTTAAATTATAACTAAATAAAAAACTCTCCGGACGTCCAACGTCCGGAGAGTTTTTTATTTAGTTAAAGTCCATAATTACTAGGATCTATACTATAAAGATATGTATTAAATGATTTTTGTGTCCAAACAAAAGCAAGATAAACAGTAATGATAGTAGATAAAACTATAAGTATCCAAGCAATCTCCCCTATTTGTTTTGTTTTTGGATCTTCTGATTTGTAATATTTTATTCCTGGCCATTTTGTTACAAATAAAAAACAAATCATTGGAAGAATAATACTAAATGCATATATTTTTACTTGAGTTAATGTATCCGTTAAAAGAGGAGCTTGATTTAATTTAACTCCACAATTGGGACAAAAATAATATGTAGGTATTATTGGTTGGTGACAAGAAGGACAAGTATTAACAGTGGGTGCTAATATTGGAGATATAGTTTGTTCATTAGAATTTGTTTCCATACTATTAATATTACCAAAGTTAATTAATTTAAGCGAATACTAAATAGTTCTATTTCTACGATACAAGATAATAAGTCCACATATTCCATCTGAAATAACAAGACTTATTAAATAAATAGATGTAGTAAAATTAAAAACAGAAAGTGCCATTAACGCAAAGATAGCTGCAATAGAACTCAAAATATAAGTTATAGGCGTTTCTGTTTTTGGCTCTTCATATGATTTTCTAATAGTGGGAAGAAAACCAATAAAATCAGTTATAACGACAACGACAATAGCGAGTAGTGCGTCGTGAATAAAAAAATAAATTATGATTGCAAATAATGCTCCAACTAAACAAATTTTATCAAATAATTTTATATTATGAGTACCATAATATAAAGAAAGTATAAAAATAAAAATACAGAAAAAAACTCCTATACAAAGAGACAAGATACCTATCCCCGCTCCAGCACTTAGCATTGCTACTATTCCAACAATCTGAAGAATAGCCCATATAAGCCAAGAGTAACTATGTGGTTTAGTTTTTCCATTTAAAGTATCTATTATATAAGGAATTAAACAAAAAATACTTAAAAGAGATGAGGTGATGGCAAAAATAAATTTTAGAGACATAGGTATATTGTAACAGAAATAAGTGAGCTATAGATATAAAAAGAAACCCGAAGGGGTTTCTTTTTATATCTTATAATCACAATAAAAACAATTAAAATTTATCTAATTCAGAAGTAGAATTATTTAATCCTTTTAATTCATTGTATTGTCTAATTATCCAACTTTTAGGTGGTCCTAAATCTGTCATTCTCTCAACTATGGTAGAAATATCCATTCCAGACTTTACATAATCCTTAATTAAAATTTTTGCTTTATCTGGTCCAATATCCACACGCTTATTTCCATTAGATCTTGAATTAAGATTATCATTCAAAGAAATTTGTTTTTTAAGAAGTTCTATATCTTGTTTCATACTTAATAAATTCTTATCTCCACTTGATATAACTTTATTAATTGATATTTGTGATGATTTTAGAAAAGGTGATGGAATCGATGCCTCTGGATTTTTTATAATTTCTTTAATAGCTTGAATAATAGCATTTCTTAATAAAATTCCCCAATCATGTAAATTTTTATCATATTTAATAATACGTATCGCTCTCAAATCAAAAGGTATATCCTGCTCAGATTCTGTAATTAAAATAACAGGTTTTGCAATAGCATGAGCTAATCCTAACTCATAAAATACATTAGGATTTTTCCCTGTTAAATCAGCTAAAATTATATTGGATTTTTTTGTATATTCCCAAATATCTTCAACAACATTATTGGGAGCAAATAAGTCATCTGCTCTATGAGGTTCAAACCCAGCTTCTTCTATGGCAGGACAATATATTTCCAAATAATAATCATCAAAATAATTACCACCAAAAGGCATTATAACAAAACATGATCCTTCTTTTTTTGCAACACTTTTTATTTTTTTTATTTTTTTAGACATACAATTATTTTATTGTTTCAATACTAATGAAACATAATTTTTAAAAAATACTAATATTATTATATCATAATTTGCTATCTATTTGACAAATACTAGAAAAAATATTTTTAAAGAGAAAATTTTAATCAAAAGTACTCTTCGTCTATTCAGATAATCACATTTCAGAGAGAGGGACCGGCAGTAGCCTTTTGAACCTTACAGGTTCAGTACACCTTTTCGATAAATTTTGATAAATCAAAATTTATAACGAAAAACTTTTCAAATCCCTCACGCAAGACAAGCAGTTGTCTTACTTCTCTCCGCGCAACAAAAAATGCCCCTAAGGGCAATTTTTTGAAAGCGCGGAGAGAGAGGGATTTGAACCCTCGAAGGCTTTAACACCTTGCTGTCTTTCCAAGACAGTGCACTAGACCACTATGCGACCTCTCCATAAGCCCGAGCCGAAGCTCGGGCTATTGTTGTATTACAATTTCTTAATAAATTAAAAAATTATAATACTATAAGCACAGGAAATAATAATAAATAACCTGTGCTATTTGAAAGAACATCCAAGACTATAATACTAAAGATTGTGATTATTAACAAATATAAAAAAACTACATTGAGCGTAGGATTTTTACTCGTTCTTCTATTGGAGGATGAGTAGAAAAAAGATTACTAGTTTTCTTCGCAAAGTTACCAGATCCTAGTGGATTTGATATATATAAATGAGCTATTGCAGATGATTGAGTTTGCAGTGGTTTACCGTATTGTTCAATCTTCTCCAATGCAGAAGCGAGACCCTCTGGATAACGAGTAAGAAGAGCACCTGATGCATCTGCTAAATACTCACGCTTACGAGAAATAGCTAACTGAAGCATTGTTGCAAATATAGGAGCAAGTATAGAAAGAATAATTCCTATTATCATAAAAAGACCACCTCCTTCCCTATCATTATCACGATTAATACCACCAAACATAGTTGATCGTATAAGCATATCAGAAACGATAGAAACGAACCCTACGAGCACCACAGCAACCGTAGAGACCAACATATCACGATTACCTATATGGCTCATTTCGTGAGCTATAACACCCTCAAGCTCTGTTTTATTCATTATAGAAAGCAGTCCTGTTGTTACAGCAATAACAGCATGGTTTTTATCACGGCCTGTCGCAAAAGCATTCGGAGAACCGTCCTCTATGACGTATATCTTTGGCATTGGAAGTCCTGCTGTAATAGCTAGATTTTCAACAATTGTATAAAAATCAAAATATTCTTCTCTAGTAGCAGGACTAGCGTGAGCCATAGAAAGTGCAATCTTATCTGAATACCAATAACTTACAATATTCATACCAACACTAAAAATAACAAAGAAGTAAAGAATACTTGGGTTATTGTATATACGAGATATCACAAAACCAAGACCTATAACTAGAATTAAAAATCCAGTCATAAGCATCCAAGTTTTTCTAATATTTTGTCCTTGTTGTGTATAAAGTGTAGCTACCATAAAAACTAGAATTTAACTTCAACAGGATTCTTTTCAGCAGAATTTTCTTCTAATTGGAAAAAGTCTTTTTTTATAAAGTTAAACATTGAAGCAATAATATTTCCAGGAAACATTTGTATCCCAGTATTTAAAGCAAGAACATTACTATTGTAAAATCTTCTTGAAGCCATAATTTTATTTTCTGTATCAGAAAGTTCTCTTTGAAGTTCTATAAAATTAGTATTAGCTTTTAATTCTGGATATGCTTCAGAAATTGCGAATAAAGATTTTAATGTACCAGAAAGTTGATTCTCTGCTTCTCCTTTTTCTGTTAGACTTCCAGCTTGCATTGCACGTGATCTAGCTTCTGATATTTTTTCAAAAGTAGCAGACTCATGAGTCGCATAACCTTTTACTGTATTTACTAAATTAGGAATCAAATCATAACGACGCTTAAGTTGAACATCGATATCTGCCCAAGCTTCTTCTGCTCTTGTACGTAAAGATACAAATCCATTAAACTTCAAAACTAAATAAAGTACGAGTGCTATAACTATCGCTAAAACAATGTATAAAATAGGCATAAAATGTATATATAATTTATATTAATAAGAAACTAACAGGTATATTATATCACAAATGCCCCGCAGGCGAAGCCTGCGGGGCATTTATTTATATATCTATTTTCCCTTCTTTTTTTGTGAATTACTTGTCATTACAAGTAATGGACTTGCCAAGAAGATTGATGAATATGTTCCAAAGAACATTCCAGCAGTTAGCATAATAGCAAAGATTTTTGTACTTGCTGGACCAAAGAATACTAGAGCAAGTAATGCAATAATAACAGTAGATGATGTAGCTATAGAACGAGTATAAACTTGATCCAAACTTCTTCCAACTGTTTCTTCAAATGTCTTGAAATGGCCGATACGAATATTTTCACGAATACGGTCAAATACAACAATTGTATCTGAAACTGAAAGACCAAGAATTGTAAGAATAGCAACAACAAACAGTGTATCAACTTCTACTCCATAAATATGACTTAACATTGCAAAAACTCCAACAGGAATTAATATATCGTGTATTAAAGTTAAGATTGCGATAAATCCATATTTCCAAGATGAAACTGGTTTAGAAACTTTACGGAAAGAAAAAGCAATCCAAAAGATAATACCAAGAGCAACAAGTATAAATGATAAGATTGATTTACGAACAAGTTCAGCACCCACAGATGGACCGATAGAAGTAAAACTTTTCTCAGTTGCATCAGTACCTAGGGCTGTCATAACAGAAGCACGTTCTGTTTCATTTAATGCTTTTGTTTTAATACTATAACCAACAGTTCCTATTGGCTGAACAATAGCTTCTCCAAGTGAAAGAGTTTTAATTTGACCCTCAACAATTATTTGTTCTGGACGAGCAGTTTTATACTCTACTTCAGTAAGAGAACCACCTTTGAAATCGATACCAAGTTTTAATCCCCAGTACCCTATTGCAGACAAAGAAAGAAATACAAGAACAGCAGAAATTATAACGAATATTTTTTTATTTTTTATTACGAACATAAATTTTATTTTTGATGACTAGCATTACTAAAACCCGACCCGAATAAGAAGTTGGT
>Ga0302215_10002167_pt1 | contig 13657 bp, 14 predicted proteins | sample II_Fen_N3_1_FD_194580 | JGI IMG/M metagenome (GOLD analysis project Ga0302215, IMG submission 194580) | Peat permafrost microbial communities from Stordalen Mire near Abisko, Sweden - II_Fen_N3_1 | ecosystem: Environmental > Terrestrial > Soil > Wetlands > Permafrost | place: Sweden: Abisko...
TACCTTGCAAGTCTTATCTCTACTGCCACAAAGACTCTAAGGCTCTAAGATACACCAAGTTAAAATATCTCTTTCTTTGTGAAACTTGGTGACTTTGTGCCTTGGTGGCTGATTTTATTTCTCTGAGACCTTGTATTTCTTTTCTCCTTTGCCACAAAGACTCTAAGGCTCTAAGATACACGAAGTATCTTTGTGAAACTTGGTGTCTTTGTGCCTTAGTGGCTACTCTTGTGTCTTACTCTTCTTATAAAACGGATGACATTCCAGCACCGTTTGCCGTAAAAACTGCACATCGATATGGGTATACAGTTCGGTTGTGGTGATGGATTCGTGTCCGAGTAATTGCTGAATGGCCCGCAAATTCGCACCATTTTCCAGCAAATGCGTGGCAAACGAATGACGGAACGTATGCGGACTCACATTTTTCCGGATTCCAGCCAGCATAGCAAGTTCTTTCACTATCTTGAAAATCATATCACGTGTCAGCTTCGCACCCCGGCGGTTCAGAAAAACAAAATCTTCATTCCCTTTTTTTATCTGCAACAGATTCCGGTCAATTCTCCACAGCTCAATCTGTTTTAAAGCCTGAGGCGACATGGGCACCAGCCGCTGCTTGCTTCCTTTTCCCTCCACCAGCATATATCCTTCGTCCAGATACAATTTCGAAAGTTGCAAACCAATCAGTTCCGAAACACGCAACCCCGAACCGTAAAGCACTTCGATAATCGCTTTGTTGCGCTGCCCTTCAGGTTTTGAAAGATCGATGGCAGCCACAATGGCATCAATTTCACGAAGCGACAATACTTCAGGCAGACGCAAACCAATTTTCGGACTTTCCAGCAATTCTGTCGGATCGTTATCCAGTATATTCCGGTAAATAAGAAAATGATAGAAGGACTTTATACTCGACAAAATACGTGCCTGCGATCGTGGATGAATGCCCAGGCTGCTTATTTCAATAATAAAATCGCGTAGAATTTCCGTTGTGGCTTTTTCAGGTTCAACATGCGCATCGGTCAGATAACTCCGCAACTTTTGCAAATCACTTTCGTAAGCTACTATCGTGTTGGACGATAGTCCCTTTTCAAGTTTCAGATACAAATGGTATTCATCGGGGATGGAAAGCATTTCAGTGAACAGTTAGCAGTGAACAGTCATCAGTGACCCTTAAATCCCCTAAAGGGGACTTAAAGAATATAGATTGATTTAATGTGCAAAGATATTAAATTTTCAGGACACTTGCTAAAAAAATGGCCGTAAAGCAATTGCTTCACGACCATTCTCAAAAAAATCAAAAACGTACTCTATATTAATTCCTCAGGGTAATGTTTTTAGTCACACCGTTAATGGTGAGTGTTGCTTTGTTGTCACGTGTACCGTCGCCGTAATCCAGCACAGCGGTTCTGTTTTGGGTGGTGGTAGTTACAGTTCCTTCAACAAAGAATCTGAAATTGTTGTACGCAATGAGCGGACTGGTAATTTCCACGGTATACGCCACACCTTTGGCATTCACGCCGGCACTTGAACCTGTGATTGAGAATTTATCATCCCAGAAAACGCGTGGGGTTCCGTTATCGCTGATGCGTTCGCGGGTGCGGGTAGCATTGCGGATAATGGTTGCCTTGTCGACACGGATAATGGTATCGGACACCACAACGGTAGTGCTTGGATTTTTAGCAGCATTCAATCCGTTGTTTGTAATAGTCTTTACACCCTTCACGTTGTTATCGTTTACGTAGAAGTCAACCAGATGAATGGTTTTGGTAGCCCCGGATTTCCATAATTTGGCACTGATAGTCACAATGATTTTACCCTTCAGGGTGTCGTTGCGGTCGGTAATAAAACCGGTGGTACCAAAATCGATGGTAATGATTTTCGGGAAGTTTGTTGAATCGGGTTTATCGATGGTGATCACCGGTCCGGTAACTTCGGCAGTCCCTTTTACGGCCATGGAACCGCTGTAACCGTTATCGGCAAGCGTGTTTACATAGGCGTCGGCCTGTGTGGTAACGGCGTCGCTCAATGAAGCGGCCTGAGCTTCATCGGTGGCGGTGGCGGTTAACGAAGCATCCGTTGCCGTACTGTTTTCGTTGGTACATGATGTTCCAAAAAATGCAAAACCGGCCACGATAGCCAACATTGCTACTAAATTTCTTGTTTTCATACGCATGAATTTTAAAATTAAAGTTGAAAAATATTCCTCTGTTTGTTTCTTTGACGCAAATAAAACAAAAGGGTTTAATAGTAGATTAAAAATTGTAGTTAAAAGTATATTTCCAATCTGTTTATGAATAAATATTCTAACTTTGTCGCTCCTATTTGAATCAATTAAAAAACAGATATATGAAAATCAACAAACTCTTTCTTTCCTTTTGCTTTTTAGGGCTTACCCTGTCTCTTTCGGCATACGATGCAGTCGGACACCGGATTATTGCCGACATTGCCTATAATAATCTAACCGAAAAAGCCCGTACGCAGGTTGACAAAGTGCTGGGTAAACACGGTATTGTGTACGAAGCCACCTGGGCCGATGAAGTCCGCAGCGATTCCAAATATGCATACAGTTATCAGTGGCACTATCAGGATCTGGACGATAACATGACTCCCGCCGATATGAAAAAGCTGCTCAAGAACCCAAAGGCAGAAGGCGAACACTTATTCTTTGCACTCGATACACTAGCCACCCGGTTGAAAAACAATAAAGACGATGCCGAAGCTCTGAAGTTTCTGGTACATTTTGTGGGCGACTTGCACCAACCATTACACCTCGGTCGCAAGGACGATAAAGGCGGAAACAAGGTAGACTTTAACTGGTTTGGACGCAAAACCAATCTTCACGCGGTATGGGATGGTATGATTATCGAAAATCAGAAAATGTCGTATTCCGAATACAGCCGGTATTTACAGGATAAGTTCGAACCACGCAAAGAAGAATTCAAAAAATTCACCATTTTGCAATCGGTTCAGGCCGATTATGCAGTGCGCAATCTGATTTATGCCTACGACATGAACGACACCAACAATTACCACTACGTGTATTTCTTTGCCGACAAAGTGGATGAAATGTTGTATCGCGGAGGTATTCAGCTGGCCAATATGTTGAACGCCATTTACAAATAATACGTGCTGCAAAGCAACCGGAAAAGCGCTTATCCTTATACAGAGTAAGCGTTTTTTTAGATTTGAACATTCAATGTCGTTAAGATAAGGATTTAGATTGAATGCAATATGCGTGCGGCTTAGTGTTTTTGTGCCTTGGAGGATGCTATTTTATTGCCACCAAGGCACAAAGTCACCAAGTTTCACAAAGAAAAAGTTATTCATACTTCGTGTATCTTAGAGTCTTAGTGTCTTTGTGGCAAAGGAGAAAAGAAATACAAGGTTTCAGATAAATAATATGAGCCACCAAGGCTCGAAGCCAGTAGGTTTAGCTACGCTGACCGTTGGTTCACCAAGAAAGAGGTGCTAAGTAAACGACTTTAATTGGAAATTGATAATTAAAATATTCCCATGAAAAAAACATTTTATTCCCTTCTGTTTATTGCCGTATCCGTGCTGTGCATACACGCCGAAGCACAAACAGCAGCCGATTCGGTTCGCACTAACGGAGTAATTACCATTTCGCAAACCGATGCCATCCCCTGGATGAAACGCTATCAGGCGGATATTGATAAATATGTTGCCGAGAACAAAACGCTCAAAGACCGTTCGTGCGATGCGTTGTTTCTGGGCAGTTCGTCCATTAACCTGTGGCATAATATCTACAACGATCTCGCACCGCTTCACCTCATCCGCCGCTCGTACGGAGGTGCTACCCTGCGCGACATGTTGTATAACTACAAGGTCATTGCTTCGGGCTACCGTCCCAAACAAATTGTGATTTATGTGGAAAATGATTTGTGCGGATGCAGTCAGGAAATAAGCGTGGGGAAAGTCTATGATTTATTCCGCCTGTTCGTGCAAAAGCTGCAAAAGGAATATCCCGGCATACCTGTTTACATGATGGCCTTTAAACCGTCGGTGGCACGTACAGCCGAACTGGCGCATCAGATTGCCATCAACAACCTGCTGAGTGACTACGCGCGGGAAACAAAAAACCTCTATTTTCTTGACATCACCAAAGGAATGTACGATGCTTCCGGTAAACTGGACGCGTCGCTCTTCGGACCGGACGGACTGCATATGACCCAGAAAGGATATGATATCTGGACCGCACAAATCAAACCGATATTAATGAAAAATGCCGGTAAATAGTCAGTAGTTTATAATCGGTAGTTTATAGTCAATAGTCAATTCCCTTCAGCTAAAGCAGGAGGGAATTTTTTTATAAATGCTAAATTATCCTTGTTAATTTGAAAACTAATTGTTATTTTTGTATTTGTAAATAATCTGTTGTTTCCCGTTTTTTGACTTAATTTCTCTTTGTTTCTAACGCTTCGAAAAAATAAAGGAATCGTTATGCACGGAAAAATAAAGAATTACCTAAACCTTTCTTTACCGCGATTACTGACATTCCGGTGGGGTTGGTTGTATCTGCTGGCTGTTTCGGTATTGAATATCGTGTCGGTTTACTGGCTTCATCCTTTTGGCGAACCCGACCCGCTGGTGCCGCATCAGCCCTTCCTGCTCACGGGGTTTGCCTGGACATGCGTGGGGACGTATATCCTTCTCTACCAACTGGTACCTCTGGTGATAAACCGGATTTTCAACGTGGAAGTCTGGACGCTGCTGCGCGAAATCCGGACGTTTAGCATTTATTTCGTCGTTATGGTTTTTATCAACTGGGGATATGCATCGGCGGTGATACCCTCGCACGAAACCGGGTGGCCGTACTTCATTTGTATCCTCTGCTTTACCTTGTTGTATCAGATACTCCTCGTGGCATTTGTCACCCTGTTTAATCTGATGATTTATTTCATAAAACTAGCGACGGAAATCAAGGTGCCCGAGGTGCCGGTGGCGGAAGCTGCACCCGAGTCGATGCTCGACCTGACCATGTTTCATGCCGGCAAGTACCCGTTGAACGAAATCCGGTTTTTCAAGGTGATAGGAAATTATTGCTATATGCATAATATTTCCGCGGGAAAGCCCGTGGAAAAAGATCTGAAAATTTCACTCACAAAAATGGAGGAAATCCTGAAGCCCTATCCGCAGTTTGTAAAATGCCACTATGAGTATATAGTGAATACGGATAAAATAGCGAAATATACCGGTTCCAAACGGAAAATGAAACTCCACCTTATGAACCACCATGCCGAAGTCCCCGTTTCGTATAAACATAGTGATAAAATGATTCAGTTGATAAAAAAAAAACAGCAAAGGGTTGAAAAACCCGTAAACTTTCCCCGGTTTCTCTCTCTTACTAAAAAGGCTGATCTGAAAAACGACCTGACCATCCCAACCGTCACTTTTTTCTTTACGTTTCAAAAAACAACTTTTATCTTTCGGAACTTTTTCGGAGGAGAAAGAAACTGCCGACAGATTTATCGATGCTCACACAAAAAAAATTGACGCTGACGAAAGGTTTTACGATGCTAAAACAAAAAGGAATGGTACTGACAAGAAAAGGGATGAAGCTGCCGGAATATATAACGATGCTGAAATGAAGTCGGACAACACTGACAGGAAGTCGGAAGGCGTAGAAACAAAGTCGGACGGCACTGACACGAAATCGGACGACACTGACAAGAGAGCGGAACATTCTGAAACAATGATGGATGATACTGTAACAAAATCGGACGACATTGACAACAAGTCGGAAGGCGTAGAAACAAAGTCGGACGATACTGACTGGAAATCGGAATGATCTGAGACGAAGTCGGACGGCATTGACAAAAAGAGAAACAAAACGCAACATGCTGATAAACAAAACCATATAACACATATAAAATTACGAAACCGGATTGCTACCTGTTATTTTAGATTATATTAACCCTTTAAAACAAAAAAAATTATGAACAGTAAACAAAACAGTACGAAAACAATGAATCGCCGGGTATTGAATTTTATTAAGAAATACCTGCAGTTTCTGGAAATTCTTCCTAACTTCACAGTGCTGCAAACCGCGTTTGAAGCAAACCTTACTCAAATTGAAACACTGGGAAACCAACAGGGATTGGACATCAGTGGATTGCGCACGAAGAAAGAAGAAATGAAAACGGCCACGGCCCAAAAGGTGCTGGACATGTGCCACCGACTGGAGGCTTTTGCCAAAATAACGGGGGATGTGGTGTTGGCCAAAAAGGTGCATTATACCGACACGTATTTATCGAAAGCGCCGGATAATACCTTTATGACTTCGTGCAACATTATCTACGATCTGGCATTTGAGCATAAAACCGCTGTGGCCGATTACGGGGTAACTACCGAAGTGCTGGCAGATTTGAAAGAGGCTATTGATGACTACAAAGCTGTGGTGGATGCACCCAAAGAAGGTACCACCGAAAAGAAACAGGCTACCGATCAACTAGTGAATCTGTTTACCGATCAGGCAGCGGTGCTCGACAAAATTGATGCGCTGCTGGACTTGCTGAAATACTCCAACCCTACGTTGTATGCAGAATACTGGGATACACGCCGCATTGAGTACCGCTCAGGTTCACTATCGGTGAAGTGCGAAGTGACTGATGCAGCCACCGAACTTCCGCTGGGAGGAGCTATTATCGGCTTTTACATGGACGGAGTACTTGTTCTGGAAAAAACCACTGCCAACACGGGAGGCATTACCGCCAAAGGATTCGATAACGGAACCTACACCGTGAATGTAACCCGTCTGGGCTATGCTCCGCAAACCCTGATGGTACATGTGCTGGATGTGGAACTCACCACCATTAAAGTAGCCATGGTAGCCGTACCCGTGGAACAGCTGAAACCTCAGAATTCGTAAGGTTTCGTGAGAAATGAAAAAAAAATATCCGGAAAAAGAGGGAGTGGAAGAAATTCTGCTCCCTTTTTGCAGAACCCTGTACCGGTATACTTGTATTTATTTCTTTACGGAAGTAAAAATAATTTACGTATTTGTAGGTTGTTAATTAAAGAATGCTTATTTTTGAGGGTTGAAAAAGAAATGAATATATTCGCCTATAGGGAATATGTTCGATAAACTAGAGTAGATATAAGTGGAATATGCCCGAATGGGGATATTTAGGTGTTAGGCGGCATAAAAAAAAGAAATACAAATTGTTCCTATAACAAGTTGACTCAAAAATATACCATTATGAAAAAAATTATTCTTTTACTCATCACTATTCATTTCAGTTTTCTGACATATGGGCAGATTACTTTTGAAAAAGTGTACAATGACAATAACAATAGTCATAAACTTAGCTATTGTGTCCACCAATGCAAAGATAAAGGCTATATTATTTCGGGTGAAGACATAACTTCATCCTCTGCTTGCAATATTTTTTTAATGAAAACTGATTCGAGTGGAACTCTTGTTTGGACAAAAAAATATGGGGGTTGTGACGGATATTCAGTAGCAGAGACTTTTGATAATGGCTTTATTACTTTTGGAAATTACTATAACAATTATATTGCTGTAATAAAAACTGATTATAATGGTCTGATTGAATGGACAAAAACTTTTAATGTCAAAGGAGTTGGATATTCAATTATACAGGATAATGACAGCAATTATGTGGTTTCGGGCTACACTGAAGTTAGTAGTGGTGATCGTGATATTTTTCTATTAAAACTCAAAAATAATGGAGACAGTCTTTATTTGAAAAAATATGGAGATAAAGGATTTGATATACCATACGATTTGAAACAAACGAAAGATAACGGATATATTCTAGTTGGGGAATCACAAAATGGTCATTATGGAGAGTATGGTTTATATATATTGAAAACAGACCATGATGGTAATGAATTATGGTCCAAAAGATATAGTGAAGGATATAGAGCTGTATCAGTATTTGAGACTCATGATAATGGATTTATTGTGACAGGATATAATTATGGAATGCTATTACTAAAAATAGATAAATCAGGAGTTGTACAATGGAATAAAACGTTTAGTGAGAAATCAAGTAATTCAGTAATTCAAACAAATGATTCAGGTTATGTTACTGTAGGTCATGATAAAAACGGCATATTTAATATATATAAAGTAGATTCTTTGGGTAACGCCTTATGGGATAAAGAATTTTCATATCCAAATCAATTCTCATATTCTGAGTATTCTAATTGTATAATAAACACTTCAGATAATGGATACGCTGCATTAGGGAGTACATCGGGCAATGTTTATTTTATCAAAACTGATTCCAACGGCAATGTCAAACCAGTAATAAAGCAATTAAATGGTCCTGCAAATGTAACAATTAACGATACAATAGAGTATACAATAAATACAACTTTCAGAAATGATCCAATTATTTATAACTGGTACGCTAAGAATGCCAAAATAATTTCAGGTCAGGGAAACGATACTGTCAAAGTAGTTTGGAATCAATTGGGAAATGATAGTCTTTCACTGACAGCTTCCAATTTGTGTGGTTCTGATAAAATCTCAAAAGACATTCATATTCTTGATTGTGTCAGTCCTGTTATTGATCCAATTTCCGGAAATTCAACAGTCAGATATGAGCAAGTCAAATATTCAGTAAATTTAATTGAAGGTACCACTCCGGTATCTTATGAATGGATAGTTGAAAATGGAAGGATTATGTCTGGTCAGAATTCATCCAAAATTGTTGTTGAGTGGTCAACGGAAGGGCGTGGGAATATTATGGCAACAGCAAAAAACCAATGTAGTCCACAGGTTTTTAATCAAGCATTATCAATTGTAATTAACAGCATTGAAGAGGAAAAACAATCAGAATTAAAAGTCTTTCCAAATCCTACAAAAGATGCAACATTTAATATTGATGTAAATAATGAAAAATCTGAAATATCTATATATGATATTTTTGGCAGATTGATATTCAAAAAAAATATTAATGAAAACTGTCAAATAAGCTTATCTGACAGTCCAAAAGGAATTTATCTAATAAAAATAAATCAGAAAAACATTATAAGAACAAAAACTATTATTATTCAATAAATTACAAGCTCAAGTCGGGCTCCCCCGCTGGCGCGAGTCTCCTGACCCGTGTCCAGGCAAATAGAAAAGAAGTAGGATCAGGACTGCAAAAGGGGATTGCGGGTCAAGCCCGCAATGACGGGTAGGGTCAAGTCCGCAATGACCGGGGAGTAAGAAAGAATCCCTTCCCCCTCCTACGTCGGGTACTTCCCTTTTTCAAAGGGAAGATCATCGGGGTGCTGGGTTTGGAGCGATTAAATTAGAGTTGTAGAGTTTGAAGATTTTGGATTTGATAATAAAATGTAGTAAGCTTAGCATCCGGTGATGTCCCCTTGATAAAGGGGACGAGCGAAGCGGAGGGGATTCTTATATTTCTTTTTCAAAATAACCAGCTTGCAATACGAGTAGCCCTGTCAGCTTACATTATAAAATACGATAACTCTTATAAAGAATTTATGAAACAATTTATCTTTCCGACTATTTTTATTCTGTTTACAATTTCAGCTTTTAGTCAAACAGAGCATTTGAAAATTGCATGGCCGGAAGAATACAAATGGAAAGTTTACTTAAATCAGGATAACGATACGACACACTTGACCCAAATCCTTCCTGAAAAAGAAGATTTTAAAACATGGACAATTTCAGGTTCAACGATGTCAGTAAAGTATCTGAAAATTACTTCAACACATCAGGTTGTTCAGTCGATGACCGAATCATCATTAAGTGAATCTCCAAAAGCAAAATTGACAGTTCTGGAAAAAAATGACTCGACAAAAAACATTTGGATTTTATTTAAAATAGAGACGCCTGATTTCCCGAATGACCCAATACCGGAATCTCAATTGTATTATGTAATACAAGGAGAACAAACCCTTTATATGAATTTTATAGCATTAAGAGAAGCAATACTTTCAAATGATTTTATTGAAAAATGGACAAAAGTGTTTAAAAGCAGTAAACTCGTTTATCAGAAATAAAAGAAGTACGGTTCAGGACTCTGCTGTAAGGGGGATTGCGGGTCAAGCCCGCAATGACGTGTAGGGTCAAGTCCGCAATGACCGGGGAGTGAGAAGAAGAATCCCTTTCCCCGCGTGATTGCATCGCGTGGGGAAAGACAATAAAGATAATTGGATTATGTTTTAGTAGTAATGTACTTGCCACACCATACAATCGTGCGGCAGCAAATGATAAGCGTAAAAAAAGAAACATTTCTCGTTAGGTGGAACCAAGAAAAGAAATTCACTTTGCGGAGAAATGAAATAAAAAACACAAACAATTCAAAAAGAAAAATATGAAACAGACAATTCTAATTAGCCTTATCTTTTTATCATTCAACCTTTATTCTCAAACGAAAGATGGCTTTTATGTTACAAATTCACTTGACACAGTACAATGCAAAATCGAACTTCCAACTTTCTTTGGAAAAACAGACTTTTACTCTTTATATGGTAGCGTAAAAGTAAATATCGATGGCGTCACCAAAAGATATAAACCCAAACAAATACAATCATTTACAGTTTACAATATTGACAGTGTAAATTATAAGTTCATGTCGTTTGAAACTGAACGTTATTTTGTAAATGTTTTGGTAGAAGGAGGACTTACATTATGCGAAGTTTATAATCCAAATCCATATGATCATTCGCCAGGATCTGTTTATGCGTTAATAAAAAACAACAAAATAAAGTATTTAAACCTGTTTAATACTCGTAGTGAAGTAGGAAAATTAATTTCTGACTATCCAGAACTATATAAAGACTGGGCAGTAGATAAAAAATACTCTATAAAAGACATAGTGGCTGTAGTTAAAGCATATAATGCCTATACGAAACACCAATAAGATTCTCCTGCTGGCGCGGGTCTCCTGACCCGTTTCAATACAAACAGAAAAGGATTGCGGGTCAAGCCCGCAATGACGGGTAGAGGCTCAAGCCCGCAATGACGGGGAAGTAAGAAAGAATCCCTTCCCCCTCCTACGTCGGGGACTTCCGGTTGGAAAAGGGAAGATCACAGAGTGCGGGGCTTGGAGCGGTTAAATAAGATTTGTAGAGATTGAAGATTTTGGATTAGATAATAAATGTAGTAAGTCCCGCACTTGAAGATGTCCCCTTGATAAAGGGGACGAGCGAAGCGGAGGGGATTCTTATATTTCTTTATTATAAACCCGCGGAGGGGATTCTTATATTTTCTTATTATAAAAAAACCACAGAGGAAATTCTTATATTAAAATAAAATAACCCGTGTCCATCCAACTGAATAATCGGCCCGAGATGATGCCTTTTAGGCGGAAACTTCGCAAGCAGATGACTGCTGCTGAAGTAGCATTGTGGATTATGATTAAAAACAAACAGCTGGTTGGCGAACGGTTTCGCAGACAATTTAGTATCGGGCATTATATCCTCGATTTTTATTGCCCCAAATATAAGCTTTGTATCGAACTTGACGGTGCAGGGCATTTCACCGAAGAAGGTCAGGAATATGATAACAAACGAACAAACTATTTGAAATCGGTAGGAGTTCTGGTTATACGGTTTGAGAATTTTGAAGTGTTTGATCGTCCCATGCAGGTGCTGGAAGAGATTAAGAAGAATTTAAGGTAAAAATCCCTTCCCCCTCCTACATCGGGTACTTCCCAACCTCACCCGGCCTTCGGCCACCCTCTCCAAATGAAGAGGGAAATAGGAACAGGAGTTTTATCAAAGGGAAGATCACTGGAGTAGAGGTTTTGGGCAATAAAATAAGATTTGTAGAGTTTGAAGATTTAGATTAGATAATAAATGTAGTAAGTTTAGCACCCGGTGATGTCCCCTTCTTTCTCCCTCTCCTTCTTGGAGAGGGTTGGGGTGAGGTCATGGGACGAGCGAAGCGGAGGGGATTCTTATATTAAATATTTTATAAAAACAAAATAACCCGTGTCCGGATAAGACAGAAAAGAATTGCGGATTAAATTCGCAACGGAATGACTAGTAACAATCAATTAAATATTAAAAAAATGAAAACAAAAAAATCAACACTCTCCATTTTCTTATGTGGCTTTATCATGCTGGCAACAAGTTGCGGAACTAAGAACGACCCTACAGCCCAGAAACTCCCGGATCCAATTCAGAAAGAAATCATCGCCCAAATCTTCGGGGCAAGTACAAGTGCTTCCGGAGTATCTATGGTTAGTCCTTCTAAAATAATTGCAAACCAATTCATGTTTAAAGCCCCTGCTTTGGCTGCAACAAGTATACCCATACCAGACACCACAACTGATGGACCAAACGGTGGCACTATAACCATTTCAGGCGATATTGATATGACTGCTACCACTTCAAGTTCGGGTACTATGTCGATGACAATGAGTGAAGTTTTTTCCAGTTTCGGGATTATTGCCGATGGGAATACCTATACCATGAGTGGAACGATACAATGTACAGGCAATTTTGTTATATCTACAACTAAAATGACTGGCAAATTCACTACCAGTGGCTCATTAACTGTTGTTGGCCCAAGTTACAACAAACAAATGGCAATAGATCTTACTGAAACCATGACAGTAAACATGGATAGTTCACAGCAAGTAACAAGCTCTACTGTGACTGTTGCAGGAACTATAGGCGGGCAATCGATAAATTATACGGTTACTCAATAACGGGTAAAAAAGAGGAAGAATCCCTTCGCCAGCTGGCGCGTGTACTTCCCGGGCTTATTCGGGTTAGGGGTTTAAGAGGAAGAATCCCTTCCCCCTCCTGCGTCGGGTACTTCCCTTTTTCAAAGGGAAGATCATCGGGTTAGGTGGTTTGAGAGATTAAATGAAATTTGTTTATTTTGAAGATTTTGGATTAGATAATAAAATGTGGTGAGTTTAGCATCTGGTGTTGTCCTCTTCTTTCTCCCTCTCCTTTTAGGAGAGGGTTGGTGTGAGGTCAGGGGACGAGCGAAGCGGAGGGGATTCTTATATTTCTTTTAAAACAAAAACAACAAATATGACAGAAAAATCCACCGATCCGTTACACGGCATCACGCTAAAAGCCATACTGGAACAACTTATTGCACATTACGGTTGGGAGGAACTGGATAAACGTATAAGGATTAATTGCTTTAGCATCAATCCAAGCATCAACTCCAGTTTAAAGTTTCTGCGCAAAACACCCTGGGCCCGAACCAAGGTGGAAGAATTGTATATTGAATTTATCCGAACGGGTAAGTGAGTGGTCAGAATTCATAAAAAAAGAGTTTTACACGGTGTAAAACTCTTTCTTATTTCTTACTTCGCCCGCAGATACTGTATCGGCCATGTGGCATTTTCAAGCTTCAGGGCAAAATACGGATTGCGCAATAACTCCCGCGCCAGAAAGACCATATCGGCTTTTTCGGATTCAAGAATTTCTGCAATTTGTTCCATAGAAGTAATCATTCCAACTGCAGCAGTCAGTATGCCGGTTTGACGAATCGCTTCCGAAAATGGAACCTGATAACCGGGAACAACCTGAATTCGCTGCGTAAGGATGTTTCCACCCGACGAACAATCGATTAAATCCACTCCTTTTTCTTTCAATACCTTAGCAAGCTCCACGGAATCAGCAATATCCCAACCGCCTTCCATCCAGTCGGAAGCGGAAATACGCACAAAGAGAGGATATTCTT
>Ga0302215_10002171_pt1 | contig 13650 bp, 27 predicted proteins | sample II_Fen_N3_1_FD_194580 | JGI IMG/M metagenome (GOLD analysis project Ga0302215, IMG submission 194580) | Peat permafrost microbial communities from Stordalen Mire near Abisko, Sweden - II_Fen_N3_1 | ecosystem: Environmental > Terrestrial > Soil > Wetlands > Permafrost | place: Sweden: Abisko...
CTCGCACCTTGATTATTATCCCGAATTTGGCGAACCGCTAGATTTGGGCGATCGGTATGCAATTTTTGAAGCATGGAAAAATACGCACTTCTCTCCGCTTGCGACTACCACATTGCGGTTAATTGGTACCGGTGGGGTTGTAACAGAATACCGACAGGAATCAATACTTGATACTGACAATGAGTATGTATTTAAGGTCGTTGATAATCCTGAAGTAAAGGCGAATAACTTATTTATTTACAACAATAAAAAGTACATGCCTATATCGTTTAATCGGCAGGTGTCGAACAAACAGACGGCGGTACTGGGAAATTTTTATCGGATGTTGGATTAATCTGTAATTTTGCTCACTACATTATCAATTAGTTCCTGAGATGGTTGGCCAATATATTTGCCAACCATTTTTTCGCTGGTATGATCCGTTAGCTTTTGAATTACTTTTCGTTGAATACCGGCATCTTCCAAAAATGTTATTCCTGTGTCACGGTAGCTATATAATTGCATTTCGTCAGGTAGGCGTAAGTCTTTGCGTATCTTATTCCAAAACTTATCAATATCCCTGGTATTTATGTTGGTTTTTGCCGGATTTAGTTCTTTCCCCATAAAATAGTTATCCAACGGGAACCGATCGAGTTGAAAGGTATCGACTATTTTTGCACACAACCAGTCAGGAAGATAGGCGTATCGATCACGGTGTGTTTTTGATTTTGAAGCCGGGATAAAGATCACTTTTTTAAAAAGGTCAATTTCTTTTATCTGAATCAGTGAAATTTCTTTCGGTCGAATAAACGAAGCTCGCACCAGATCAATCACAATTTCCATGTGTGGCATGAAATATCTGCAATACAATGCAATGCGATGGTGCGATGCTTCAGGAATGACAATTCGAAACTTTTCGTCCTCTCTTTTTTTACTGAAACTTTCAAATACGTTCACTTTGCAATACTTATTCGCTATCATCCAGTTCCACAATGAGCGATAAAAAACAAAGTGATTATTCCATGTCCGGTTATTCAAGCAATCGTTGAGTGCAAGTTCGTTCATCATTGTGAGAGCTGTATCGTCTGTATATGTTATCACATAACAATCTTTCAATTTGTTGTTTTCCAACCATGTATTTAGTTTTTTGCAATAGGAGGCATAAGATCGCAATCCGTCAGGACGCATATCGCGCTTTTTCAGTTTCAAAAACTGATCAATGGCATCGCTTAGTTTGTGGAATGCTTTCGGAGTTTCGGACTCAACAAAAGGATTGCGCCCAGCTGCAAGATTTACATTGATGTCATTCGCTATTTTTCGGATATGACGGGTCAAATCCGTTTTATTCATTTTTCCCTTCAGGTGATTAAAGCGCATTACTATTCGCTTGAGCTTTTTTTCTGTTGGATGCCAGGCGTAGTATTTAATGCACAAATCTTTTCCGTCGCAAATTCGTGCGGGGGTGTATTGGATGGTAAAATCGTTATTAATTGTTGTCATACTAATAATTAAACATTATTAAGCTTTTGTTTGACAACGTTTTATCGTTTTTGGTAGGGTTTCACCCAAGTACTGCCGCAGTACTGCCGCAGTATAAAAACAAAAAAACGTTGTATATCGGTGATATACAACGTTTTAAATACTGTTTTGCGGAGAGAGAGGGATACTCCCTAACCCATTTTGCAATATGTAAAGTATTTAAAATGTTGTGTTTCAGCATAAAATAAAATACTATTTTAGAAATGATTACTAAGTACTGCCGCAATACTGCCGCAGTTACGCTATAGCTAAATATATAATAGACACCCTCAAAGCTGGGTAAAGAATCCACATTTTTACCCGACGTTGGCACTCCTTCCTTGCGCAATGACGTTTTTTAAGCCTTCGCACTCTCTTGTCAGATCAGTTATTTCCACTTGTTGTTCAAACATGATTTTGTAAAGTTTAGCCACATCGGTTTCCGGCTCATAGACTTCTACTGGAGCTGTCACGACTTCAATTTTCTTTAGTCCCTTTTGGGATGCGATTTCAACCCTATCATTTATCAATTCAGATATTGAAACTTGCAGTACTTCTGCAATTTTTGCCAGCGTTTTAATATTCATTGAATTGTTTTCCAATGACTTATAAAATCCAGGTTCCGAAATTCCTATCCGAGCGATCAAACTCTTGATGCTAATATTTTTATTAGCTGCTATTTCCTTTATATTCAATAAGTTGTACATAGACTAAAAAATAGTTTAAAAATACACTTCAAAAAAGTTTGTCGTTTCAAAACTTTACTTTAGTTTTGCAGTACTAAATTAGTAATAATTACTAACACAATGCTTACAAAAGAAGAAAAAAAGCGCATAATGAAGTTTATCACCTACTACCGTGGGTTGAAAACCAAAAAACGTGGGGAACTAAAAGAACTCATCTCGGATGAGTGTGGATTTAGAGGCGGAACATTCTACTATAAGCTTGAGCATGAGAATTACGACAAACTACAAATCGCAGCTATCGAACGGGTAGTTGAAAATTACAAAGCAAATGGAATTAAAAAATCTTGAATTTTCGGCACTCCCGGATGGTGAAGTGGAAATTCGCCCTGAAGGTGAAATACCATATATATTAAAAGAGAGTCATTTCGACTTTAATAGCAGCTTCGTTGCTGTAATCCGCGATCGTTATCCACGAGCATACAAAAACCTTTGTAAACGCTATTTGGATAGTGCCAAAAACAAACCTTATTACGAGTTCCGGATTACTCGTGGATTCATTAAATGCAACCTGGGCGCACATGATAATAAGTTTGATATTGATTCTGACGGTAATTTTCACTTTGAATTTTGTCAATGCCCATTAGCCGGCGAATGTAAGGAATGGAAAGAAACCTGTGAACCAAAAGAGAACACCGCCATTTCCGATGCTGAAATTCGCATACTGAGGCTAATTGCTCAAGGGAGGAAAACTACTGAAATAGCTGAAGAACTTTACTTGAGTCCGAAGACGGTGGAAAATCACACGAACAATATGTTGCGCAAACTGAATGTACATAACAACGCAGCATTAGTTCACTACTGGCACCAACACAATATGAAATAAGGCTTCCTGAAGCGTCAGGAAGTATCGAATACAACATTTTAAATACAATCTCTCCAAAAACTCATATAAAAAGGAGTGAAACAAGACATAAAATCTAAAATTTATGTGATAGTGAATTTAGAACGCCGAAAGTCTTGCGGGGTCAAAAAGCGACTCCTTTTTATTATCAACTTAATTTTTTATTATCAACTTAACAATTAATTTTTAAAGCAAAACATTATGACACTAGCTCAAGCACAAAAACTGTTCGATGATGCAATCGAAATGAAAGCACAACATGCTCCTTACGCTATGACAGAGGAGAAAATAGGATTATTTGCAGCCAATATATTTGGCAAAGATAAACCTTCTAAGGTTTTATTCTCGAAAATTGGCAAAGGTTCAAGTACAATTATCGTTTCTCACATGGCTTACGTGGAAGAACAACGCCAGTTATCAATGATTCCGGGAACTAGAGTAATTATGACTGGAGCTGAAGGTGATATCCCGAAGTATAAAGATAAGGTTTGGGATGTGACTCATGGTCCACAATGGATGTGTGGAGATAATGTAGTTTGGTTGGATGGGTTCTCTGGAGCTTACTGCTGTAGGTATCTAAAAATTGTCGAATAATGGCAAAATCAATCACCCGCGCCCAGTTCCAGGTTGGAATTAAATTCTACGTTGGGAATAACGATAATTGCATATACAAACACGAAGGAGTCGTTATTTTCAAGGAGGTTAATCCAATTATCGTAGATGATCAAAACCGATATCATTGCTCAATTTTGGAGGTTACTGATAAAGGTTTCACCGCAAGCGCCTCAATTGTAGGCAAAATATTTACGCACAATATTCTATTCAAAAATTGCTTTATAGCAGAAAACTAATAAGCCATGTCAAAAATTAGAATTACCACAAGTAAAGAGACAGCGGTCGATATTGAGAAATTTTTTCAATCGATATCGGCACATGGTCGAAGTATTATTTTGACGGACATATTTCATTCCGAAGGTTATTCCGATGTAATTATTGGTCCTGCAAAAGAAGGTGAAATGATAAAGCCGGAGGATTTATTTTGGATGGGATATTATTCACACATGTTCACTAAACAAAATCAATAAATTATGTCACAAAATCAAGTTCAAATATACGTCAGCTCCAACAAGCGACAAGTAACGGTGCAAGTGCCGGTTAAAGATTCATTACACGGCTCTATGTTTGCCGACAGGCTCGGTAAACTTCCATATCTGAAATCATTCGACCGCACATACAATGCACCCATGGTAGAGGTGAAATGCTATACCATTTATAAAAAGTTTTCTATTGAGAAACTTCACGAAGATTTAGATAACATGTCGGACTTAATCAATTTACCCAATGAAACGAATTAAAAAATTTACCGGATTTTCGCCAAAATTCGAAGAAAACAAAACAGATCTGATTTTCAATAAAGTAGGACTTACCATGGTAAACAAATCCCCTGAAGCATGGGAAGTAAATGAAGCCGGCACACGGTTGATCAATAAAAAAGATACCAATCAACAGGTAATACTTGCAAGTATTCAACCGCACAAAGTAGGTGAATCAGCACAATGGGGCGCAGCGTGCGATATACAAATTTCGGAAGTAAAACTAATCCGGTTATCAGACATGACAGACGAGCTGGCCGTAAGAACCGGAATCGAACAACAAAGCCCTGGCGTTTGGAAACATTATTCGCCCGAAAAGTTCTACCCTAAAAAAGTGCTGAAGACACAAGACCCGGGCTTCCCAAACTTCAATACTGCAACCGGAAGCTTCCATTCACTTTGGTGCAAGGAATATGAAATTTTAGAGATATACGCTAACCCATGGATTTGGCAATTCACTTGTAAACCACTTCAACCTTGGTAACATGAAAACATATAGAATTCAACACCCGGCAACAAAAACTGACTTCCTAACGCCTGATTTTACAGATGTATGGAACGAAACCGATAAACTACCCGACGGTGAAACTCTATCAATAACGGTGCAAGAAATGACCGCGAAAGAGTTTGAAGATACTGTCCGCGAGCGTGGTATTTTAAATTTATCAATCAATACCCCTTGGAAAGATGGACGTGAGTAAACTAATAAAGGGAAAAGCGTACCAATTTAATGAACCGTGTACCGGTAATATAGGACTTGTTGTATATCAACATGAAACTATTAACCATTATGTTTTTGTTAGTGAAATTGGGAAAATAGAAATTCCATACAGTTCAGTAATTAGTAATGTAATCGAAATACCAAAGTCAGTATGAAAGTAACTTGGGAAAAAGTATGGAAGCAGCTCGACAAAACAGAAGCTGCCCTGAATGACTTCCTTGCCAATGGCGGATTGTCGAGCATTGCCCTCACAAAATCGAAAGCCTTCATTAAAGAATGGAATGCCTATAAAAAGCAGGTGACCGATTTCGACAACTTTGTATCACCAGTGGAACCATTGGATGTGAAGTCACCCTTTAAAACCGAAGCAGTGGCAGAAATGTGGAAGCGATGGAAAAATTACCTTGGCGAACAACACGGCCAGTCCATGGGAACTTACTCCGAACAATCCGCACTGGAGCAACTTCATGAATTTGCAAAAGGTGACGAAGAAAAAGCAGTGAAGTTCCTGAGGTATGCCATGACGAATAGGTACAAAAATTTCTTTGCCATTGAAGAAAAGGACATGAAACAACCGGCTAAGGGTGAAGTAGGACTAGGTAACGATTTTTAAAAATAATATGAAAGAATCTGATTTCAAAAAGCAATTCATAATCACACTGATTGCCTTCATAATCTTATCGATTATTTACTCAGCAGATAAAATTGAAGAATTTATTCAAACTATAATTTTATAATCATGGCAGAAATCAAAATTTCCCAACTTATAGAACTTGCAAAGGAAGATCATGCAAGACAATTACACCGCCTGGCTAATCTGCGCAAAATGGTATCGATTGAAGATTTCAAAAGTTTATTTACAATTCGCGCACAACACGCAATGGCTGAGCGTAAAAACTTTACTGAATTCATTATAGATGACAGCAACCGAGGAGTTATAAACTTGCTATATAAATATGTAACTCGTCAGGAGTGCCCGTTGAATCCATATATCGGAATCATATTCAATGGAACGTATGGAGTTGGAAAATCTGTATTGGCAGAAACGCTTTGCATGGTATTGAATGATTTGACATGGAGCGAAAAAGAGAAAATTGAATCTGTTCATGCTATCGAATTAGCCGCACAGATAAAAAAAATAGGGGTAATTCCTTATGCTCGCAAACCGCTTTTAATTCAGGACATTGGCAAGGAAAAAAAAGAGATGAACGATTTTGGAACTATTATAAATCCAATTCAAGAACTTTTGGCGATTCGTGCTGAATATGGAGCATTGACGTTTGGGAGCATGAATATGGGACTAAAGTCATTTGACGAAGCTTATAAAGAATTTATTTCGGAACGAATAAAAGAGCATGTCAATATAGTTTTTCTGCCTGGTGAAAATAGACGACCTGATTTTTCATACAATCAACCGGCTAAAAAATGATAACAAAACCTTTAATGATTAATACAATGGCAAATATTCAAATTTCACCGGATAAGAATACAGTTACTTCAGATAATAAAGTACATAAGTTCAACAGACGCGGCAACTGCAACACATGCAGTTTATTTAAAGAATGCTGCGAGCGAAAGGAAACTGTCGCCAATAAGTTTCCTTTCGCTTGTGTGTCTGAGAACCGAACGGACGGGAAATACGGCAACTTTCAATCGGAATAAAGCCTGTTTTCCATTCTCGTTGAACTGATCCTTATTTTATTTCTCCTTTAATTTGCCAGCATGCCCCCACGTAAAAAAATTACAGATACGAAAGTTCCCGCCAGTTCAGGCGATAGAGTGAAGATTGTCGAAGATTTTCTGACGGAACATTATGAAATAAAAATCAACGTTTTCGATTCGTCCAAAACGATTATTGTAGCCAAGAACCCCGAGCTGTACGATCAGGCTCCAACTGAAACGCTTATTTCGCTGCACATGGAGCGTGAGAATATTCGCGGCTGTGATACCATTCTTCGGAAGATACTCAAGTCAGGGTATCATATCACCACATTCAATCCTGTAACCGACTATATCAATAGCCTCGAAGGTGCATGGAAGGGCGAAAGCCATATCGAAAAATTTTGCAAACATATCGTCGTTCGCGATTTTGGAGATAAAGACCCGGGGTATTACCAGGAACGATTTGTCCGTATCATTAAAAAATGGATGGTAGCCAGTATTGCCTGTTCGTTGGGAGTAAAAGAAAACGATGCTATGCTTGGGTTCATTCATTCCAAAGAGGGAATCGGTAAAACACGCATTCTAAAGTTCCTAGTACCAAAACCGTTGGTAGCCTATTATATCCAATCCAGCAAAGAAGATCGGTACTTTGATATCACAGCTGCTTTCACTCAAAATTTTATTGTCAACTTCGAAGAATTCAACGGAATTACGAAAAACAATGCTGAGCAGGTAAAACAAACACTTTCGGCCACTGAATTCGTAATGTCGAAGCGCGACACCAACGCAGTTCCACGCATTGGCAATGGTGCGTTTACGTCCAATAAAAATAAGGAGATGGGCGGTTTCCTTCACCCTTCAATGGGATATCGCCGGTGGGCATGTATAGAACTAGAGTCGATTGATTGGAAAAAATACACAGCCGAGGTTGATAATCACCAAATGTGGGCTGAAGCAATGGTTCTTTTCAAAAATGCAGATTACGACTATATCTGGAACGAAAATGATTTCATTGAGTTTAAGAATTATAATAATCGCTACGTGATTGATACACCAGCCAACAAGCTCATTAAAGAATACTACCGTATTCCGGAAGAAGGCGAAGAATCTACACACATGCAACCTATTGAAATCATTCAGGAACTCCGCCGTACTCGTAGGCTCAACAGTGGAATGGTCAATGTGTCGGATGTTACCATAGGGATGGCGCTTAGCTCCATGGGCTTTGAGCACAAAATGAAAAAAGTGGACGGAAAGCCACGGTATGGATATCAGGTGATACAACTTTTTGAATAAATCAACTTAACAACAATACTTTATGAAAGCAATTAATTATTACGATGAACTAAACAGCTATGCCATTATGCTATTTAATCGCAATCTGAAAATCTTTAGTCAGAATCTCTACAAGCCTATCGACTTTGTACACGAAGCTTTTCTGCTAGGCTATGAAGATGTGGAAGCGGGAAAGAAAATTATCCGCAATCAGGTGCTCAACGAAAAGCGACGGTTAATAGCAAAAATTCAGCAATCCGAAAACAGAAGTCAATTTGATGTACGTGAAAAGAAATGCTGTAAATGCAAGGATATAAAGCCGATTGATGATTTTGCGCCACGCATTGACAACCGCACAGGGCTTCGATATTATAACAGCTATTGCGAAGCCTGTGAACGCAAACGCAAACGTATATCTTTTGCAAATTCAGTGCAGCAGCATAAATCTAATAGGGAACGTCAACGGCGCTGGAGAGAAAGAACACGACTACAGAAAATGACAGCTTAATTTAATAAATCATTATGAACGTAAACACAGGACATTTGGAATATCTGACAATGGCAGAATTCGAACAGCAAGCAAAATTGGGAGCAATGGTACCGGTAGATATGGAAACGGCAACCGATAAGCAAAAAGCAGAAATGCAAGTGAGCAAACATGATAATCGCTCAGAGCTCGGTAAAATTTTCACTGGTAACCGACGAGAACGTCGAGCCCAGGAAAGAGCCTATAAAAAACTACTGCAACAACAAAATAACGCCTTGGACGGGCTTAAAAAATCCACTGATTAAAAATATGCTTTACAAACCAATCTTTCAATTATTTCTCTATGCAGCAATAATGTTTGCCGCTTTTTGGTCTTTCAATCACATTAACCCATGGGTTGGAATTCTGATTTTCATTCTCCTGATTTCTTATGTAATAAACAAAATTGTCAAATTATTAAAACAACAAATCAAATGAAAAAAGTATTGATTTTATTAGTTGCCATAGTGGCATTATCTTCCTGCGAACGTGTTGCACCCAATTATTACGGAGTACTCATGGAGAACTACGGCAAAAGCGGTAAAGAGGACTATTCAAAACAACAAGGAAGTGTAAACACATTGGGTCCAGGTACCGAACTTTTTCAAGTTCCTGCATTCGAATAAAGAGCCGATTTCGAAGATCGTGTACTACACCTGAAAGCTGCCGATAATACCGAGTTTTCAGCAAAACCATTGTACAGTTATAAAGTAATTGAAAACCGAGTAGTTGACTTAGTATTTCAGAATTCAAGACTTGGAGGCGGCGACGACTTTATGAAGTCACTTGAAAATAACGTACTGGAGCCACACATATACGATCTGATAAAGGAAGAAAGTCGCAAATATGTAACTGATACCCTGATGGCGAACGGTGGTTCTCTCAAGTTCGAGATGAAGATACAGGAACTTGTCCGTAAATCTTTTGAAGCCAAAGGACTGGAGCTTGTTACGTTTTCGGCAAATTTAGATTTTAGCGATAAAGTAAAAGCGAAGATAGATAGTCGTAATGAGGTGAATACGAATGTTTCCGTGATTGATCAACAAATTATTGAGCAACGAAAACGGAACGAGCTGGCCGCCCTGAAGGCAGATGAAAATATAATCTTATCCAGGGGAATTACTGCCCAGCTGCTGCAACAACAATTCATTGAAAAATGGGATGGTAAAACGCCAATCTACGGAACTATGCCGGTAACGCTTTTCAAGAATACAAAATAATCTATTAGCCGTCGATTTGCGGCGTGAATCGACGGCTAATAATCAACTTAACGAGAAAACATTATGAAATTCGCAAAATTATTTGACTTAGAAGATGGTGAACAAGTTCTATTAACTGTAGAATATGACGACGATAAAGATCAATATGAATTGATTTTCAAAACCGATTTTAATGGTGCAACTGCAAGTATGAAATTGGGATATAAAGAAGAATCAATGGCCCTAGAATCAATGGAAAAAGTTGAATTAGAGCGTGCACAGGAATTCAGGAGTAGTATGTCAAAACATTTTATTACAACTTAACAACAAAATATCATGAAACAATTCGATTTAGAAGCGCAGTACCAACAATATCTCAGGCGTGTTGGGTTAGTAGAAAGTAAAATGGCACCATTGCAGCAAAAGCAGCTTCGCCAAACATTTTTTGGAGCAGCTGGAAGCTTATTAATGTTACTCAAAAACGACATTACACCGCTCCCGGAAGATCAGGCAGTTTTAGCACTGGAAGATATGATTAATCAGGTTTCAAACTATTTTGGAAAACTAGTAATAACAGGGTGAATATGAAAGTAACAATCAATTCAACTAGCAAAATTGTAAGGCTAAAATCAGCTTTATTACTCGATGGCATTCCGGCACGGGTATGGGAGGGAGAAACTGAGAGTGGTATTAAAGTACATTGTTTCATTACCCGGATAGGGATTGACAAGAATGAACCCCGGTACCTAGAATTTGAACAGGAATTAATAGCGTGCCAGGAACCAACTCCTGAGATTGATCTATATCCTAAAGTTTTGATATTATGATCAACTATATAATAAAAGTCATTAAAGCAGCACAGGAGCAACAAAGGCAACAAGCGAAATTGAGTTCATTGCTCAAAATTGATAAAAAAAATAGTGTAAAAGTTCGACTGCCTAAAAATTACATTGAGATGCTTGAGGTCCTGGCAAAATATGGAGTTAGTGATGCCAATACACTGGATGGGTTTTTAAAAAGGCCTATTCTGGTACGAATGAATCATTACGACATCTGCGAATTCACTGCAATATTGGAACAAGAAACTGCCAGATTTAGCGATGAACTATTAACGGAGCAAGCAATGTATTATCTCATTAAAGAGATAATTAAAAACCATAAGTGTATTAGTTCTGAAAGAGAACAGCGCATTTCACCCTATCATCACAGGATTAAATATTCAATTAGACTGGCAATAGAAAGGAAATAATATGAAACGAGCAAAACTAGGCGATTATCTCCTTTGGTATGGGAAACTTGCCAAAATAATAGCAACTTATGATAAGCCTTCAGTAATTATTGAAATGATGGAAAACAAGCGGTGTCCACATTGCAATGGAGACTTAGGAAAGGACCAAACAAACATGATTGTAGCTTCGCCATTATTTCAGCAACATGCAGAAAGAATTGAATCAATAACGGAATAATTATGAAAAATCTTGGTACACCAACAACACTTGGAGAATTCCGAAAACTAACGGAAAATTATTCGGATGAAACCTTACTTCAGTTCAGAAATGAACCAGTACATGACCTAATTGATATTGATGGAGAATTATGCTTTAATGAAACCAATCGCTGGGATAACATAGTAATTGGTGGAATAGGTAAAGAAAGAAATATATTTATTATCCATGATAACATTGTAAGGTATCCCACTTTGCCGCTTACCATTGATGACTCAGAAGCTCAAGAGATAGCTAAGAAAACCTATTTGCATCAGGTTGAATTTGCATTGCGTATTTCTCCTGAAGTAATAGAGAAATTCAAAAACCAAACTGAATCATTAAAAGCATCAACCGCAGAAGCTATTTTGGCACTTGAAGATTTTGGAGAAAAAATGATTGATTCCGATTTCCACCAAAACAAAAAACACAAAGGGCACGAACGGCCCTATAAATATCACAGATAATCCAATTGAATTTTTAATACACACATCAACCCCCTAATATTGCATACAATTATGAGCAACTTCAATGTTTACCTGACAGTTCCCGAATATCTTGAGCAATGGATTACGCACACATTCGGAAATCCGGTTGAACTCATTAAAGATTCTCCCGAAATGAGAATACTCAATGAGCTGCTGGTAAAACTGCCATGTGATGAAACTCCGGATTCAGGTGAAGATTCCAACTTGACAATTCCAATACCATATTTCAAAGGGAAAAACCCTGACACATACAACTATCTTCACCGGAGTGGGAAAACGGCTTTAATTGAAAGTTTCTCTACGCTCTTTGATAAAAATCTGTACACTGAAGTAACCGCCTTGAGAAACGGACATACAAGCCGGGCTACTTTAATTTATGCCTACATGGAGAAACATGGCATTGATCAAAAACATTGGGACACGGTTGCACAACGATTTCACAGATTGAACCAAAAGTACGGAAAGAAAAAAGATATAAAACTTACCTAAAATCTCATTGACTTCGAAGCCGCTTTTGTCGTAAACCAGCACTTTAAGCATTTTAAGCATTTTGCGCACTTTCAGCACTTTACGCACTTTTTTAAATACAATATATATGAGCACAAAAACACTTCCAACTATATTATTTGTCGAATTCCTTCTCGCTGAAGAAATGATCCTTTCACCCAGAAAAATAATTACTCCGGGCGATACTACTTCCGCCCTGGGCAATTGGACTAAATTAAAGTTAACCGAACCATCGGCATGCAACACCAGTTCCGAGCAAACCGACAATGGATTAGTTTATACAACAAAAATCACCGGTGTAGTTTCCGACGATCAGGATTCAAAGCTTCAGCACTTACTGCAAACAAAATTTCACGCCTACCGGTTGACCGATGTGTACAAAAATAAATACCTGGTTGGCATAGACAAAAAGCCATTTCCAGAAATCAGTTTTTCACCGGTGAACGATGCTTCACCTTCCGGACTTCGAGCCGTAAACTACGAGATAACGTGGATATCAACCCTTCCACCCATTGATATTATTGATTTATAGTCTTTTTTTCCTTTCTAAAGTTGCCGTAAAGTTGCAGTGTATTAAAACCACATTGCAACTTTTTTTATGTCTACACCTACCTATAACATTGATATTGACAGCTACATAGGCTCTTATGGTTACTCACAGAACTATGTACGTGGCAAATTGAACGACCTCAAAAACAAACCGGTTTTCATGCGCTCCAATTCTCTTGGCGGTAGCGTGAACGATGGACTTGGCATTTACCAGGCCATTGGCGATCATGGCGATGTGCAAGTTGACCTATACGGATTCAACGCTTCCACGGCAACATGGATGAACGGCAAGGCAAAGAAAGTGCGCATTGCCGCAAATGCATTCTACCTGATTCATAAATCTATGAATGCTGTTGACATTTGCAAAGCTATGAATGCCGACGAGCTGGCAGCTCTCATTGAAGAATTGAAAATCAACCTTGACGAAAATACCAAGGTGGATGAGGTCATTGCTCAAATGTATGTTGCCAAAACTGGCAAGTCAATGACTGAAATTCTGGACCTCATGAAAATTGGCGGCTGGATGAATGCTACCGAAGCACTGAGCTGGGGATTTGTCGACGAAATAATTCCAACCATTGAAAAAATAAACATGGTCGGATTAAAAGACAAATTCAACGCCCTTGGAATGCCTACCAACCGAATTAACTCCGAAGATTTATTTACCTCTAAAAATAAAATTGAAATGAAAAAACAACCCATTAAAATTAATGCGGTTCTCAACGTGCCATCACTTGAGAGCGCCGATGGTGGCGTATTCTTGAATGAAACACAAATTGAAT
>Ga0302215_10002172_pt1 | contig 13649 bp, 11 predicted proteins | sample II_Fen_N3_1_FD_194580 | JGI IMG/M metagenome (GOLD analysis project Ga0302215, IMG submission 194580) | Peat permafrost microbial communities from Stordalen Mire near Abisko, Sweden - II_Fen_N3_1 | ecosystem: Environmental > Terrestrial > Soil > Wetlands > Permafrost | place: Sweden: Abisko...
GGGCCTGTAAAAATTATGACGGTGATGTACAGTCCGACACCATTGCACAGGGCTTTGGATCATTGGGATTGATGTCATCAGTACTGATTACCCCTGATGGGAAAACTGTTGAAGCGGAGGCTGCGCACGGCACTGTTACCCGTCATTACCGCATGCATCAACAGGGTAAAGAAACTTCCACCAATCCAATAGCTTCCATTTTTGCCTGGACACGTGGATTAATGCACCGTGCAAAATTAGATAACAATCCGGCACTACAGAATTTCTGCGAAAAGCTCGAAGAGGTTTGTATTGAAACGGTTGAATCGGGTAAAATGACAAAAGATTTAGCGGTGCTGATTTATGACGAGAAACTTACTCATGAAAATTATCTAAGTTCAGAAGAATTCCTGGCTGCTTTGAAAGAAAACCTGGATAAAAAATTAGGGTGATACATAAATATCATGTTTAACCAAAAGAGACACGAATCATCGCGTCTCTTTTGGTAATATAAAAAATATGTTTTTATTTCATATCGGATTTTGAAGCAATATATTGCTCTATATAAAGCTTTATTTCCTGTTTTTTAATAGGATCATTAATCAAATCATATAAAGGAATTAAATCATTTTTACCAACTTCAATAAATTGTAATTTTGAAGAAGTATTTAAAGTGGAGTAAATATCAACGGATAGCTTATCCGGATTATAATCTGTCGCATTGATAATTCCAAACATTTTTTCATTTCCACCTATAGTATTATAAATCATTCTCTCTTTAATATTATTTGATTTGGAGTCATAATTAATTACACTAATGCCTGCCATAGATCCCATAAATTGTTGCATCCTTTGATATAAACCATGTTCAGCCGATTTGGCATCCGATGTTTCAGTAGAATATAATACTTCAGATTTTTTTCCTAAAATAACCTGGGTTAACACATGTGTTCCATATTTAGAAACAAGCTGCTGAAGTGTAAGTAAATTTATGTCGTTTTGAAAGTTGATAGACAATGTTTTTTGAAGATCAGTGAACATAGGTATGGCGAATCTTGGACTTACATAAGTGACAGAATAATATGAAAATGCATATTTTGAATCAATCGAATCTGTATGAAAAGCTAACTTTACCAATGATTTTAAATGAGCAGAGAGAGTATAAGCGGAAAAAGATACTTGAGGTACTTCTGAATTAGTTAATCTATTTGTTAATTCCGTAAAATTGTTAGCACTTAAAAATGTTGGATATGAATGGTTTATCTCATCAGAATAGATTTGAATTAAGGTTAAATCTAATATCTTTGCTCTTCCAGAAGTTGTATCACAGAATCCTGTAGCATCATAACCATAGCCTAAAAGGCTTGTTACCTTATCCCCTGAATTACCTGTATTTGAAGGATATTCAAGTTGTGTAATTGTAGTATTTGGTATAATTGTTTCCGATAGTTGTTCAATGGTACTATTATTACATGAAAAAAATATGAAAGCAAGGAAAACAAAAAGGTAAGTTCTCATAATTTTAAATTTAATTTAAGACAAAGATAGTAATTTAATTTATTAACTAAATTATTTATAAAAATTATAATCTAAGAATTCTCAATTTTTAACGAATCAAGTTTATTATTCCCCATGTTCAATCATATAAATATATAAATCTACCAATACAGGTAAAAAAAAGAAGCAACCGTCTCTGGTTGCTTCGTATTCAAAATTTAAGAAATCATACTATCATTCTGATTATCCTAAAAATCCTTTTAATAATTTACTCTTCGCATTTGGTCTCAATTTCCGAATCGCTTTTTCTTTAATCTGGCGTACACGTTCACGTGTTAAACCAAATTCGTCTCCTATTTCTTCAAGTGTCATTTCCGTAACGCCTATTCCAAAGAATTTCTTAACGATATCGCGTTCTCTGTCAGACAAAGTGAAAGCTAAAACGCGTTCTATTTCTTTGGAAAGTGATTCGTTAATCAATACACGATCCGCATTTGGAGAATCATCGTTGATCATAACATCTAACAAACTGTTATCTTCACCTTCTACGAATGGAGCATCAACCGAAATATGACGGCCGGATACTTTCATTGTGTCAGCAATTTTGTCAACAGGAATGTCCAATACTTCTGCCAATTCTTCCGGAGAAGGACGACGTTCGTTTTCCTGTTCAAATTTAGAAAAAGCTTTGTTGATTTTGTTTAATGATCCAACCTGATTTAAAGGTAAGCGCACAATACGTGATTGTTCTGCCAAAGCCTGCAAAATTGATTGACGTATCCACCACACAGCGTACGAAATAAACTTAAATCCACGTGTTTCGTCGAATTTTTCAGCTGCTTTAATCAGTCCAAGGTTGCCTTCATTGATTAAGTCCGGTAGACTGAGGCCTTGATTTTGGTACTGTTTCGCAACTGAAACAACAAAACGTAAGTTAGCACGTGTTAGTTTTTCCAACGCAAGTCTATCTCCTCCCCGTATCCGTTGAGCTAACTCAACTTCTTCTTCGACAGTGATAAGGTCTTCTCGTCCAATCTCTTGCAAATATTTGTCAAGGGATGCACTTTCACGATTCGTGATTGATTTTGTTATTTTTAATTGTCTCATTTAATGAATGAAAATTAGCTTGCAAAAGTAGTTGTTTTTTTCGGGTTTACAAAATGAAAAATACAAAAAGATTTGCATTGTTTATTATTACCGTAACAAATTATGGGATAGTAAGTTTACAAAATGTTTATTGTTCACCATTAAAGCCATCAAATTTACAAATATAAACATCAGGTTTAAGTAATTAATTTTTTTTATCAGGCTATACAATACTTTTATGAACTTTTCAGAAAGTAATCAAAGAAATTTGAAGTTACAACTATCTAACGCAGCAATACGAAATTTGTTTTTAATTATTGGTAAAAATAAAGAACAAACTCATAAAAGTCTGAGTTTGTTCTTTTATTATTGATTTAATATTCTCTTTTAAACTGATCTTATTCCGCTAAATTTATTGCAAAATAAGTAATTTTACCATTTGGATATAAACCGGCAATTAATAACACCTTTTCCTGTTCGCCATTATTAATTACAGCATTATAAGCTTCCTGAACATCTGAGGCAGTTCGTATTGGTTGATTATTAATCTTTAGAATGATAAATCCGGGTTTAATACCCTGATCTGCTAATTTACCTTTTGTAAGGGATTTAATCTCTACTCCAAAATCAATACCTAGCTGCTGTTTCGTTTTATCATTTAATTCTTTGAATGTACCTCCCAAAACATCATCCCCGGTTTGAGCAGAAACAATACCGGTACTGCCCTGTCGATTTTTTAACTCAACATTCAGTTTCTGTTCTTTATTATCCCGAATAATTGTAATAGTTATTTTGTCGCCGGGACGATAACGACCTATTTGTTCCTGTAATTCAGAAACTGATTTGACTTCAACGCCATTCACATTATTAATGATGTCACCTTCTTTTACTCCGGCTTTCTTAGCTGCACTTTCTTCACCTACTTTACCAACAAAAGCACCTTCCAGGGTTTTTAGATTCTTTTCTTTTGCCAGATCACTGGTGATATCTTTAATTTCAATTCCCAGAACAGCACGTTGTACTACACTGTATTTCCGAAGGTCAGCAACTACTTTTTGTACAATACTTACCGGCACAGCAAAAGCATATCCTGCGTAGGATCCGGTTTGTGATGCAATAGCAGTATTAATTCCCACCAATTCTCCACGGGTGTTTACTAAAGCACCTCCACTGTTTCCGGGGTTAACAGCTGCATCTGTTTGAATAAACGATTCAATTTTCATTTGAGAATTTATGATGTTGATATTTCTTGCCTTTGCACTAACAATACCGGCAGTTACAGTTGAAGTCAAATTAAACGGATTTCCAACCGCCAGTACCCATTCACCCACTTTCAACGAATCGGAATTACCAAATATAATTACAGGTAAATCTTTTGCATCGATTTTTATTAAAGCAATATCTGTATTGGGATCTGCCCCAATCACTTTTGCTTTAAAAGTTCGTTTATCATTCAGTGTAACTTCAATATCTGAAGATCCATCCACGACATGATTATTCGTAACTATATAACCATCATTTGAAATTATAACACCCGATCCCGAAGCTTCCTGCATAGGCATTTCCTTTGGCTGATTTTGATTTTGTTTTGGATTTCCAAAAAAATACTGAAAGAAAGGATCATTTTGAAATCCATCCATTTGTTGAGTTTTCATGGGCGTTTTAGTTGTCACATGAACAACTGCATGAACTGATAATTCTGCTGCAACGGTAAAATCTGTTTCCATTGCGTTGGAAGCATGTGCAAATTTAGTATAACCTACAGGAAGTTGATTGTTTTGGCCTTGAAAGCCAGAATTTTCATGTTGGTGTGAAATTAAATTTTCAGTCAAATTTGTAGCTACACTCACTGCTACCACCAAAACGAAAAATCCGAGTGTTCTCAATCTTTTTGTTTCATTCATAATTTTCATGTTTGTATAATTAATAATGGTTGATTATTTATTTTGACATTTTGAAATTATTTAATGTTACCTTAACAAACAAAAGGTGTGCCGACTAGTTTATATTACTTACATATTTTTCGATAATTAACACTGTAAATTTATTAGTTAACTCGCTTTAACGATGAAAATTTTGTTCGTAAAAAAAATTGAAAATTAAGTACAAAAAAAACCACCTATTTGGCAGGCGGTCTTTTAAAACTGAAAATAAGTCTCGGTCAGAATTACAGTACTGTCACTTTTACTTATTTTTTAAAACCATAAACAGCCAGTTCGCCCAATTCTTCTTCGATGCGTAAAAGTTGGTTATATTTTGCCATACGATCCGAACGACTCAAAGAGCCTGTTTTTATTTGACCTGAATTTGTTGCAACGGCAATATCGGCAATTGTTGCATCTTCGGTTTCGCCTGAACGGTGAGAAGTTACTGATGTATATCCAGCTCGGTGAGCCATTTCAATGGCATCCAATGTTTCAGACAAAGTTCCGATTTGATTTACTTTGATTAGAATAGAATTTGCACAGCCCATATCAATTCCTTTTTTAAGGTAATCCACATTCGTCACAAACAAATCATCCCCAATCAACTGGATTTTACGACCCAATTTGTCAGTTAATAATTTCCAACCATCCCAATCACCTTCATTCATACCATCTTCAATGGAATCAATCGGATACTTGGACACCAGTTCAGCCAGATATTCAACCTGTTGTGCAGAAGTCCTTTTAGCTCCGTTTGGCCCTTCAAATTTTGAATAATCATATATGCCATCTTTGTAAAATTCGGATGCAGCACAATCCAACCCAATAGTAACTTCTTTTCCGGCTTTGTACCCTGCTTTTTCAATTGCTGTAATAATAGATTCCAGGGCATCTTCAGTTCCTTTTAATGATGGGGCAAATCCACCTTCATCACCCACAGCGGTACTTAAATTACGGTCATGAAGTACTTTCTTGAGCGTATGAAAAATTTCGGAACCCATACGTAATGCTTCATGGAAAGAGGTTGCACCAATCGGACGGATAAGAAATTCCTGAAAAGCAATAGGGGCATCGGAGTGAGAGCCACCATTAATAATGTTCATCATTGGAACAGGCAATACAAAAGCATTTGTTCCTCCTATGTATCTGTACAAAGGCATATCAAGATATGTTGCTGCTGCTTTGGCAACTGCCAGAGATACACCTAAAATCGCATTTGCACCCAGATTTGATTTGGTTTTTGTACCGTCCAACGCTATCATTTGTTTATCAATGGCTCTTTGTTGTAAAGCACTGACACCAATCAAGGCAGGTCCAAGGATATTATTCACATTGGCAACAGCTTTTAAAACACCTTTTCCCATAAAGCGGGCTTTATCGTCATCACGTAATTCTATCGCTTCATTTTCCCCGGTTGAAGCTCCTGACGGAACAGAAGCGCGACCCATTACTCCAGATTCCAAAAAAACATCTACTTCAACAGTAGGATTTCCACGTGAATCAAGGATTTCACGGGCAACAATCTTTTCAATTTTACTCATATCGTTTTAAATTTAATTTGTATTTCTAATTCTTGGTATCTTATAAATATAAACGTTTATTAAAAAAAAATGTTCGTGAATAATGACTTTAAAACGATAATTGTTACATCAAAAAAATAGTCTATTTTTGTCCTGATAAAAAACAAATTTATTTCATACAATAATGAAGAAAACAATATTTATTCTCTTGATTTGTTTTACATATACATCTCAGGCACAGATAAATCAACTAAAATCACTTTCAGGAATCACAGGGAATAAAAGTTTACCGGTGTCAAATGCTGAAATTATAGACGGATTAAAAAGCGCTTTAAACACAGGTATTGAAAAAGCAGTCGGCACTCTTGGAATAGAAAACGGTTTTTACAACGATGCGGTATTAAAGTTATTACTACCTCCAGAGGCAAAATCGATCACCAATAATATCAGAATGATCCCAGGAGGACAGGATTTGGTCAATAAAACAGTTCTTTCATTGAATCGCACTGCAGAAGATGCTGTTAAAGAAGCTACTCCCATATTTAAAAATGCTATCCTAAAAATGAGTATAACAGATGCCGTTGGTATTTTGCACGGAAAAGAAAATTCCATCACTGAATATCTGCGACAAAACACCTTTTTGGAATTAAAAGCAGCTTTTGCCCCTAAAGTAAAAGAATCACTCAGTAAACCTTTGGTTGCCAACATGTCAACAAATCAGACCTGGAATCTCCTGTGTTCAAATTTTAATGGTGTTGCCAATTCTTCTGTCGGGAAATTTTCAGGGTTAAAACCTGTGAATGTAAATTTAGAAGAATACGTAACAGAAAAAGCCTTAAATGCATTATTTATAAAAGTAGCAGTTGAAGAGAAAGCCATCCGTACAAATCCAAAGGCAAGAGTAACTACCTTATTACAAAACGTATTTGGTCAGTTGGATAAGAAATAAATTTGTAAGAAAAGAATACTGTCTAAAGTATGATTAACGGATTTGGAACAAAAATAAAATTGAAAGTATCAAAGATTTTAACATTAAATAATCAGAACAAGATTTTGTTTTAATTTATTATTTTCTAACCTGTTTGTTAAATTTTACAACTTAATTAGATTGATTTTTTTAAGACCATCCCATATATTTCCTATTCAAATTCCACTACCGTAATTCCGCTTCCACCAAAATTGATATGTTCATCATGGAATACACGTACACCATTGACAGTTCCAAGATATTGCCGAATCATTTGGCGTAAAGCACCGGTGCCTGTTCCATGTAAAATACGGACAGAAGCTACTCCCACCATTACTGCATCGTCAATGAAATACATGACAGCTTGAATTGCTTCGTCACCACGCATTCCCCGGACATCGATTTCGGAAGAAAATGTAAGTTTTCGTTGACGAACTTCGTCTGTGGTGGTACTTCCTAATGATTCAAATTTGCGGGATTCTTTCTTCAGTTGATTGTTACTGATGGGTTCCAGTTTTGACAGTTTGACTGTTGATTTCATATTACCAAACGTCACAAGAGCCTGCTTATCCTGCAATTCTACAATTATTCCGGTTGCAATCTGGCCTTTTAACCTGACATAACCACCGGCTCTAAAAGTAGGGAGTTCTGCGTTCCGCGTTCCGTGTTCCGTGTTCCGTGTTCCGTGTTCTGCGTTCTGTGTTCCGCGTTCCGTGTTCTGCGTTCCTCGTTCCGCGTTCTGCGTTTCGGATTTTGGATTAAATTGAAGACCTGATGAAATGTTTTTCACATTGACAATTGCTGACCTTGTTTTTACTGAAGTTTCTTCTTTCAGGTTGTTTTTAAACTCTTCCAGTTCTTTACGAGCTGAACGGGTCTTTTCTTTTTCAGCATCGGCTTCTTTTATTTGACGGATGGTATTTTCAATTTTAGCATTGGCATCGGATAACAGGTTTTTAGCTTCATCTTTAGCTTTAGAAGTAATTTCTTTACGTTGATGTTCAATGGTAGCCAGTTCGGCTTCATATTTTTCCAGAACTTCTTCTAATCGTTTTTCTTTCTGACGAATGAGCTGTCGTTTATTTTCCCAGTAACGCTTGTCACGGACGATGTCCTGCAGATGTTTGTCGTAATCGAGATGTTCTGCTCCTACTTTTTCGGCAGCTTCGGCAATTAAATCTTCAGGCAACCCTATTTTACGGGCTATTTCAATGGCAAAAGAACTTCCGGGATTGCCGATTTGCAACTGAAAGAGCGGTTGCAAATGCTGACGGTCGTACAACATGGCACCGTTTACAATTCCTTCGGCATCTTCGGCAAAATGCTTTAAATTCGTATAATGAGTGGTTATCACTCCAAAAGCCAGGTTCCGGTTAAAGCGTTCCAATGAAGCTTCAGCAATGGCTCCTCCTATTAACGGTTCGGTACCTGTTCCAAATTCATCAATCAGTAAAAGAGTTTTCGGATTGCTGTTTTTGATAAAAAACTTCATGTTCAGCAAATGAGAACTATAGGTAGAAAGATCATTTTCAATTGATTGCTCGTCGCCAATATCAATAAATAACCTGTCAAAAATTCCGGCCCGGCTGCTATCGTGAAGAGGAACAAGCAGTCCGCACTGAATCATGTATTGTAAGAGTACAACCGTTTTCAGACAAACTGATTTTCCCCCGGCATTCGGACCTGAAATAAGTAATATCCGTTGCTTTTCGTTCAATACTATATCCAACGGAACAATTTCTTTTCCTTGTTTTTTAAGTGACAGGTACAAAAGAGGATGAAATGCCTTCGCCCATTCCAGCTGGCACACTTCGTCTACCCGTGGTTTAATGGCCTTGATTTCAATAGCAAAAAGTGCTTTTGCACGTAAGAAATCAATTTGTCCGAGAAAGTACTGCGAAGCAAATATCTCATCTGAATGAGGACGTACAAAATTAGTGAAATCCACCAATATCCGCATTATTTCACGTCGCTCCTCTCCTTCAAGTTCACGCAGGCGGTTATTGGCTTCCACTACCTGAGTCGGTTCTATGAAAACTGTTTTCCCGGTCGCCGATTCATCGTGTACAATTCCCTGCACTTTTCTCTTAAATGCCGGCGAAACAGGTATTACCAACCTTCCTTCACGCATGGTGGGGGCAACATCTTTTTCAACATATCCGTCCGTCTGGGCTTGTCGGAGTATAGCATTCAGTGTACGCGAAATACTGCTTTGAACCTGAAAAGTATCTTTCCGTATTCTTGCCAGTTCGGAGGAAGCATTGTCTTTTATCTTGCCGAATTTATTCAGGATGGCATCGATACGTTGAATAATAAGCGGGAATGTTTCCACTCCCTGCACTAATTCGTGCAATTGGGGATAAACCTCCGCCTCGTGTTTTGATAGAAATGCCACCAGTCGACGCACAGCTTCCAAAGCCCGGCGTAAATCAAACACTTCCATTTCGTCCAGAAACAACCCTTCAATGCGGACCCGTGAAAGGGCAGGACGAACATCATAAAAATCACCTATGGGTAGTTCGTCACTGTCGGATGTCAACACACGTAACATTTCGTCGGTTTGACTGATCAAACGAATAACTTCACTAAATTCTGATGAAAATTGAATCTCATCCACCTTTTCTTGACCGAGTGTACTCACACACTTGTCTTTCAACAATCTGCGAATAGAAGTGAAATCTATCTTTTGTTCGAAATGATCGGGATAAAGCATTGTTTGAAGTTTGAAAAGTTTGAGGTTAGAAAAGTTTGAAGTTTGAAAGGTTTGAGGTTTGAAGTTTCAAGAGTTTATGCCACAAGTTTTAATCATAATTTACTAACTACCCAATTTTCATCAGTTTATTAATCATACCTTACAAAAAGAATTAATTATCCTTTCTTCTAAGTTGTAACTTACATAATTATTTTGGAATTGTCATATTACTCTTGAAAGAGAACGTGTCTTAAAATCCCCCTTTAGGGGTTAGGGGTTCTCTTTTTCTATTTTCTTCGCTTCATCCCATATTACATCCATTTCCTCCAGGTTCATTTCTTTCAGGTCTTTCCCAATAGTAATAGTTTTGGATTCGAGGTAATTGAAACGACTAATAAACTTACGATTGGTACGCTCCAATGCGTTTTCAGGATTGATATCGTATAGCCGGGCTGCATTGATCAGACTGAACAACAAGTCGCCGAATTCAGCTTCCATTTTTTCTTTGTCCATTGCTCCTATTTCAACTTTCAGTTCGTTGAATTCTTCCTGTACTTTATCCCACACCTGTTCGCGGTGTTCCCAGTCGAAACCTACACTACGTGCTTTATCCTGAATACGGTGGGCTTTAATTAATGCCGGCAATGAATCGGGAACACCGGCAAGTACGGATTTATTTCCACCTTTTTCTTTCAGTTTCAGGCTTTCCCAGTTTTGCATTACGGCTTCACTGGTATTTGCTTCAACTTCTGCAAAAATATGTGGGTGACGGTAAATGAGCTTTTCGCACAATCCCTTGCAAACATCGTAGATGTCGAAATCCTGTGTTTCATTTCCTAACTCAGCATAAAAAACAATGTGTAATAAAATATCTCCCAGTTCTTTGCGAATTTCCTGTTTATCGTCACGTATAATGGCATCGGCAAGTTCGTAGGTCTCTTCAATGGTAAGAGTACGTAAACTTTCAAATGTTTGTTCTTTGTCCCACGGGCATTTGGCACGAAGTTCGGTCATGATATCCAGTAACCGTTCAAATTGGTTGAGCTTATCGGAATTTGTATGCATTTTTATTTTTTTATATTTATAAACGATGCGTTTATTAGTGCAAAGGTAAACAATTTTAATTTCCAATTGAATAAAATATTGTTCGCATTTACATTCGATTTTCTTACCATTCACAATTTGATAATGATAAATCAGATTTTCTCTCAATGAATATTAAATTTAACAAAATATATTTTGTTAATAACAATATATGAAATACATTTGCTGAATACTAATACATTAGTATAAAAACCAACATTTCAAACAATTAAAATTCTATATGAAAAAAATTATTGAGATAAATAAACTGGAATTCCGTTATCCCCGTCAGGCTAAATTACTTTCTGATTTGAGTCTGACGCTTAAAACAGGCCAAATACACGGTTTATTAGGTAAAAACGGAGAAGGGAAAAGCACACTTTTAAAATTAATATCCGGTTTACTTTTCCCGATAAAAGGAAAAATAGATGTATTAGGTTTTGATCCTTGTAAACGTAATCCAAGGATGTTACAGGATATATTCTTTCTTCCTGAAGAAATGCCGGAATCAACTCTAAGTATAGATAAGTTCGAAACAGTTTATTCACCTTTTTATCCTGCTTTCAGTTCAAGTACACTTTATAAATACATGAGCGAATTCACATTAGATCCACATACACTTAATATCAGTGAATTGTCATATGGTCAAAAAAAGAAGTTTTATATTGCATTCGGATTGGCAACTAAGGCAAAATTAATTTTAATGGATGAACCTACAAATGGTCTGGATATTCCTTCTAAAGGACAATTCAGGCGCATGGTGGATTCAGCTATCGATGATAAATGTTGTATTGTAATTTCGACCCATCAGGTACTCGATTTAGATAATCTTATCAATAACATCATTATTATGAATGATCATGAAATCATTTTCAGTGAGCCAACAGAAAAAATAACTCAAAAGTTAAAATTTAGAATAGCAGAAAACCATGAACCTGACGAAACTATCATTTATTCCGAAGATACTTTAAGAGGGCATTATCAGGTGTGCGAAAATAAAGATGGTGAAGACAGTAAATTAGATGTTGAATTGTTATTCAACGCAGTAATTTCTGATCATCACAGAATCAAAGAATTATTCAATTAAATAATTGGATCCGGTAATTAGAAAACAAATAATATAAAAAAATCTATATGATTAAAGAGTTTAGTATAAAACGTGTTGCATTAATGCTTATCCGTTACTTTTTTGAAAACATGAACAGAGAAATCATGTTTTGGGCCATAATAACCCTGTTATTTACAATTCTGGATCATAGAAATTTTGTAATATTAGTTTTATTTGCAAGTGGAATTATTTCATCTGTGCGATTAAACAAAGAACTATTAAAAGGACCAAATGGAATGCATTATTTACTAATTCCGGCAACACATGCAGAAAAACTTACTGCCAACATTCTATTAAATACTGTTTATCATTTTATAATGATACTCATATCCTACTCTATTGGTAATTTGCTTATTTCATTCATTTACCACTTTATCTTAAAAATGCAAATTCCGGTTAATTGGGATTTATTTCAGGTCACAACCCCAACCTTAACAGATGGATTTATTCAAACATCAGTTCAAAATGTTTTTTGGTCGATCTTAGGTTATTTTGCACTCTCGCAGGCAGTGTTTATGCTGGGATCACTTTACTTCCGTCAAAATGCTGTTCCAAAAACGATATTTAGTATTGCAGGAATAGGCATATTACTTCTTATTATTCAACTGTTTTTTTTCAAAACTCTTTGGGATGTGAAATACATTAGTAATGCAATTTTCCCAATGTTCGTCATGATAAGCGATTCAAATTTGCCAAAATTAATTAGCACGGTTATTTTTTCAGGAAGTTATTTACTCCTTCCGTTTTTATGGATTGTCAGCTATTTTCGATTCACAGAAAAACAAATCTAATAATACTTTCAATTGAAAGATAAACACATATAACTAAACAATATGGAAAAGATTAAAAAAACAGTCAAAGCACTTGCAGTAATCATTATCGTTGGATTTGGGTTTTTTCACAGTATGGATAAAAATTCTACACTTTATAAATCATTCTGTCCAACAACAATTTTTGAAGAAAAACAATCAATAAGTACTGATACTGTAAGACTGGATGATAACAGAATTTCTGTTTACACAAAAAGAATCATTGATTCGGGTATTCAACATTTAATTTCAATCCTATGAAAACCAGTAATAAACTTCTTTTAGGACTGCTGGCAGTAGTTATTATCGGGATGATCATTTTTAATATTATTTTGAAAAAACAATATGATTCCAAACAAAGTACAAGAAATAAAATTCAAGTAGATATAAATACGCCAGCCGACTCAACAACTATCACCAGTGATAGTATAGCTATGGATGAGGCAATTGGCAACGAATAAATTAAATTTCATTAAACTATTTCAATGGAAAAAATTTCGATTCATGTTTTTGTGCATGTACCCTTTGAAGGAATTGGGTGTATTGAACAATGGATAAATCAAAATAACCATTTGCTCAATTATACTCATTTTTATGAAAATCATCTGTTACCTGATTTAAATGAAATTGATTGGCTCATCATAATGGGTGGTCCAATGGGTGTGTATGATGAAGCAAAATATCCCTGGTTAGCTGAAGAAAAAGCATTTATTCGTAAGGCAATTGACAATGGAAAAAAGGTGATAGGTATTTGTCTTGGTTCACAATTAATTGCCAAAGTACTGGGAGCAAAAGTATATCCGAATCCTCAGGTAGAAATTGGTTGGTTTGATGTTCAATTATCTAAAACAGCCCGAAAACTTCCTTTGTTTGAAAATTTCGAAGACCAATTTACCGTTTTTCACTGGCATGGTGACACCTTTGATGTACCAGCCGGAAGTGACCTGTTGATGAGTTCCGATAATTGTATCCATCAGGCTTTC
>Ga0302215_10002173_pt1 | contig 13645 bp, 7 predicted proteins | sample II_Fen_N3_1_FD_194580 | JGI IMG/M metagenome (GOLD analysis project Ga0302215, IMG submission 194580) | Peat permafrost microbial communities from Stordalen Mire near Abisko, Sweden - II_Fen_N3_1 | ecosystem: Environmental > Terrestrial > Soil > Wetlands > Permafrost | place: Sweden: Abisko...
GATTCATAAGTTTCTTGCGGTATTCCATGCTGGAATTGGACTCAATGTCCGGTTCGGAGGCATCCATCCACCATGCGTCAAAGTGTTTGCTGTACAGATGTTCGTTCATTTGTTTCCAGAACAACTGGCGGGCATCCTGGCTATAGGCATCGTAGAAGGAACCGGTATAACCGGCTCCAATCCAGTCCAGGATAGTGTCGGTTACTGCTTGTTTATACATCAATCCTTTTGCATCAAATTCCTTATAGTTTTTGGTACTGGTGTAAAATTTAGGCCAAACGGAAATCATGATCCTGGCACAAGAGTCGTGTACTTCTTTTACCATGGCTTCCGGATTAGGGAAGCGGGCTGCATCAAATTCATGGCTTCCCCAGGCATCCTGATTCCAATAGGACCAGTCCTGGACAATATTGTCAATTGGTATCTGGCGGCGACGGAATTCCCGGAGTGTACCCAGCAACTCTTCCTGGGTCTTATATCGTTCCCGGCTTTGCCAGAAGCCCATGGCCCATTTAGGCATTACCTGAGCTTTGCCTGTTACCAATCGGTACCCGCTGATAACCTGATCCGGGTTGTTCCCGTGTATAAAATAGTAATCCAGTTGTTTCCCCATTTCCGACCAGAATGATAATTTGGTCTGTTCACTGGCAGGAACCGGGCTAAGGGCTTTTAAACTGATATACGATACACCACCATCGGGTAACCATTCTATCCGTAGCTTGTGCCTGGTTTGTGCTTGCAGGTTAGCCGTGAATTTATAGCTGTTTGGATTCCAGGCAGTACGCCAGCGTTCCACTACCATCAGACTGTCATCCAGGTATACTTTGGTATATCCGGCATAATATAAAATAAAATGGAATAATCCGGATTGATTCGGCTGAATCTCCCCTTCCCAGGTAATGGCTGCATTATTGAACGGGAAATCTTTCGGAAAGTTGGTGACAGTTTCCAGATTTTCATAATCAACCTTACTCTCCTGGCGTTCCACAAAGATGTTTTTTGGATCTTTATTGATCAGGTAAGTTGCAGTAAGTCCGCCTTCTTTTCCATTTTTGTCGAATAATTTAAATTGATCCAGGTTGGCATATGCCCGTGGATCCCCAAACCGGGTAAGTGAATAATTATCCCACAGGATTCCGTAGTTTTTATTGGAGACAATGAAAGGAACCGAAACTTTCGTATTGTATTGGTATAATACTTCATTTTTCCCTTTGTAATTAAATTCGTCCGACTGATGTTGGCCAAGTCCGTAAAAAGCTTCATCGGCTGGTGATTCGAAAACCTGACGGAACGTAAAGCCCGAATGTCCATCTATCTGGATGGGGTTGAAAGTTTTTCCTCCACCATGCTGTTCCTGAAGGATAATATTCCCTTTCAGGTCGGTAAATGCGATTTCGCCTGTTTTTAAAGAAACAATGGCTTTAGTGGTGGTAGTCTGAAGGGTGACATGGTCGTTTGCCTGAGATACTGTCCAGTTTTCAGTTTTTGAGGGCGTATAGGTTGCCATTAAACTTGGAATTTGGGAAAGCTTTTTGGAAGGAGAGGCTGAAACATGAATAATATCACTGTTTACAACCTCCAGGCGGATGGTTTGGACATCGTTAATAGATGCTTTTTTTAACGTGATAAGTACTCCATTGGATACTTTTTGAAAATTTGCACAATTGCAACCTACCAAAGTTGCAAAAATAAAAAACAACACAATTAGTTTATACCGGACCATGATTTTATAATAGTATATGAATATTTTATCTGGGTAATAAATCTGCATTTAAGGTTGTACAAATATACACATCCGAATTCATAAAGATAGGATAGGATGTTGCTATCGTTGGTTGCATTTGATAACCGATAGGGGCTAAATGTTCTCGAATAGGGAGCTGAATGATAACTTCGTTAAATAGATAGCTGCAAGACACAATAATTTCATACATTTGTGTATTCAAATCAAATACTTTCCTGTTTTATGAAAAAATTCCTTTTGATCCTTGCATTTTGTCTGACATTCGGAATGCAGGCAGAAACCTATAATTTTGATCGTTTGGACAACACCAACGGATTATCCAATAATCAGATTGAGTGTATTTTCAAGGATAGCAGGGGTTTTATGTGGATTGGTACTAATTTTGGACTTAACCGGTACGATGGGTATCATGTAAAAGTATATAAGTCTATTAAAAATGACAACACAAGTCTTTTGCGCAATGCAATTTACCGTATTCAAGAAGATAAGAATGGGAACCTGTGGATAACAGAAAATCCAGGCTATGTTATTTATGAAGTTCATAGTGAGAATTTTAATCGAAATATTTCAAGTTATTTATCCCCGTTAGGCATTCATTTTGTACCCACCATTGTTGAATTTGACAAACAAAAAAATTATTATCTCTATAAACCCAACGATGGGGTCTATAAATTTGACTTGTCAACCAGAAAAATATCCCATTTTAAACAAACTTCCAGCAGCAATACTCTTAGTAGGGGAGTTATTACCAATATCCGGCCGGATCATGGGTTCTTTTGGGTCCTTTTTCAATCCGGGTTATTGGAACGGGTAAATGAAAGGACCAATACAGTGGATTTTCGCAACCGATATGTCCAGGAATGTGCTACAGGTTCTACGATTTCTAAGAATCTATACATAGATTTGGATGGAAGCCCCTGGGTTTATCCCGGTATTGGCGATAAAGGTGCCCTGCACTTTAATATGACTAAAGGACAGTGGATGTTTTTCGGAAATGATAAGAAGGAATTTCGGTATTCGGGCGATATGTTTATTGCCTCTAATTTTGTACGGGATATCGCTCAGGATAATAAGGGCCGTATATGGATAGGGACTGATCATGGCGGGGTGAATATCTACGATAAAAATACCAACGCCATTACGGTACTTCGGAACGACCCATTGAATCCCAACTCATTGAGTCAAAACTCTGCTATTAGTTTATACTATGATAATACCGGAATTATGTGGGTTGGAACCTATAAAAACGGAATTTCCTATTATCACCCCGGCATGTTTAAATTTGAGAAATCCCCTCTGTTCTTTTATAATAACCCGGAACTGGAAAACAAAGACTGCAATGTCCTTTGTGAGGACCATGCCGGAAACCTGTGGATTGGAACCAATGGAAGTGGGGTGCTCAGGTGGGATAAACAGAAAGGGAGTTTCAGGCTGTACAGAACCCAGAAGGATAATAAAACCAGTATCTCTTCGGATATTATTATCTCCATGTTGGAAGATAAAAAAGGTACCATGTGGTTTGGGACTTTCCTGGGTGGACTGAATAATATGGTAGGTGACCGGTTTAACCGGTATGAACCGGATGTGAATAATCAAAATTCATTGTCTAATAAAAGCATTTACGGGCTTAAGGAAGATGCCAAACAAAATCTGTGGATTGGTACCCTGGGAGGGGGCGTGGACGAACTGGACAAGACGAGGACGAATTTCCGGCACCATACCGTCAGCAATGACACAGGGTTGAATTCAAACTACATTTTATCCATGTACACCAAAGATTCCACCCTGATCTATTTGAGTACTTCGCTGGGAATTGATGTCCTCAATACCAGAACAAATGAAATTAAACCGGTATTTAAAAGCAGGCTTCAGCAGAATAAACTATCCGATTTAGTCATTTACAATACCCTGATTGATAAAAGGAACCAGTTGTGGATTGCAACCGACAACGGAATCAACATCTACAACCCTGTGAATAACACCATCAATTACATCAATAAATCCAGTGGCTTACCCACTGACCAGGTGGTGTCGTTGGTGGAAGATAATAACGGTAATATCTGGACCGGTACACGGAACGGGATGGCGTGCATTTATTGTTCTACAAATACCATTACCGGAAAGACGGAATACAATGTGATTTCTTTTGATGAAACCGATGGATTGTTAAGTTCCATATTCAATCACAATGCGGTATTTAAAAATAAAGAAGGCAAGATATATATCGGATGTACCAAGGGATATACAGTCTTTGACCCGCAAAAAATTCTTTTTAATACCATCGTTCCACAGCCCAGATTTACAGAACTGTTGATAGGAAACGAAGAGATCCTTCCGAACAGTAAATTCAAGAATAGGATTATTCTCGATGCTTCCATTATTCACAAAAACAGAATTGTATTGCATTATAATGAGAAGAACTTCACTGTGAATTTCTCCGCACTGAGTTATATCCATCCTGAAAAGAACCGCTACCGGTATAAGCTCAAAGGCTTTGATGAAGACTGGAAGGAAACTACCAACGGCATTGGTTCCGCTTCTTATTCCAACCTGAACCAGGGCACATACCGGCTGGTTGTATATGCCAGTAACAACGACAAAGTCTGGAGTACTAAACCTTTGATCCTTGAAATAACGATACGTCCGCCTTTCTGGTTTAGTTGGTGGGCATATGTTATCTATTTTCTTTTAGGGGTTCTGGTGTTGTGGGATATTGTTAATTTCAACCTGCGTAAGCAAAAACGAAAATTTGAAAATGAGCAGCATGCTCGTGAAACAGAACAATTGCATGAAATAGATGAAATGAAGTTCCGGTTTTTTACCAACATTAGCCATGAGTTTCGTACCCCATTAACTTTGATTATCAGTCCGGTTGAAAAACTTATTCAGGGATCAAAATCGGAAGAAGAAAAATCATTGCTTTCCATTATTCAACGGAATGCGTATAGCTTACTCGAACTGGTAAATCAATTGCTCGATTTTCGTAAGTTGGATGTAAAGAAAGATTCTTTGAATATCTCGGTGGGCGATGTAGTGGCATTCATCAAAGATATTTGTTATTCGTTTACTGAGTTGGCCAACCGTAAATCGATTAATTTTTCTTTTTCAACTTCTGTTTCTGAGCTTAGAACAGAATTTGATCCTGAAAAAATGAAGAAAATTGTATCAAACCTGCTATCCAATGCTTTCAAATTTACCCCTAACAATGGAAAGATAGATGTCAATATGGTATTAATACAGCAAATGACTGATGAAAAACAGTTGTTGAAAATATCCGTATCTGACACTGGAATCGGCATTCCAGCCAAAGATCTTGAACGTGTTTTTGAACGTTTCTACCGTGTTGAAAACCCTGAGAATGGACATCAAACCGGTACGGGTGTCGGACTACACATAGTAAGTGAATACGTGAAACTGCACGGGGGATATATAGGTGTTGAAAGCCAGTTGGGCAAAGGCTCTATCTTCACTGCATCAATACCTGTAACCCGTCATTTACAGGAAGAAATAATAAGTCAAAATCTTACTGCCGATCTGCCAATCGAAGAACATGCTCCCGAAGAAGAGGCTGTCTTTGAAGAACATCGTAAAAAGTTACCACTTATGTTGGTGGTGGATGATAACGAGGATTTCCGTAATTTCATTTCTGCCCTGTTTACAGAGAATTACCGGATACTGAAAGCGGAAGATGGTGAAATGGCTTATAAGTTGATTCTGGATAAAATGCCCGACTTAATAATCTGTGACGTGATGATGCCTAAAATGGATGGGTTTGAATTATGTAAGTTGGTGAAGCAGGATATCCGCATTTCGCATATTCCTGTTATTTTACTGACAGCTAAAGCCGGTGATGAGAATAAATATCGCGGACTGGAAGCAGGTGCCGAAGATTATATTGCTAAGCCGTTTAATATGGAGATGCTTTCCCTCAAGGTGTCGCGTATTATCGAACGCCAGCAGAAGACCCGCGAGCAGTTTAAACACAAAGTGGACATAACCACCACCGATGTGGAAATAACGTCTCTGGATGTCAAGTTCGTAAAGAAAGCGGTAACTCTGGTGGAAGCCAATATCTCGAGCAGTGAATTCCTGGTAGAGGATTTATGCCGTGAAATGGGCATGAGCCGTGTATATTTCTATAAAAAGATCTTATCCCTTACCGATAAAACCCCGTCGGAGTTTATACGCTTTATCCGTCTGAAACGGGCTGCCGATTTGCTGGAAAAGAGCCAGTTGTTTGTCAATGAAGTGGCCTATCAGGTTGGGTTCAATGATCCAAAATACTTCCGCAAGTACTTTAAGGATGAGTTTGGGGTTAGTCCGAATGAATACAAGAAGAAGTTTACGGAAACTTAAGGTTGTTTCTCTTCTTTTCTACCGACCCGCTCGCTATAAGCGAGCGGGTCGGTAAATATATACAACTTTCATGTCAACCAAATTTGAGGGCTGTTTCATGTAACTGAATACTCAAATCTTTCAGGGCTAAAGCGAATTGTTTTTTCTCTTCCGGGCTGAATTGTGCCTGCTTTCCATTTACGATATTTCCATGGAGTCGTTGATATAACCACGAACGGCTTTTGCCAAAATAAGTAGTTGCAATGTAACTCAGTGATACTGCTTTGGCAATTTCGCCAAGGTTAATGGACAGTATCAATTCTTCTGCAGCCTGTAAGGTGTCCCGAAGCCCGGTATTGGAAGATTTAATATAGGAAGCACGCTCTTTATCCGGTAACTCCTCCAGTCTTATTGCCCTGTTTTCCTGAAATTCAGAACGTTCCGCTTCTGTTTTTAGTCTTTTGTATTGCTCAAATTCGGCTTGCATTTCAGCCGTTGGCAAGTATTCCGATATTTTTTTCATTTTCTATGGTTGCTCTCCGTTTTTTAATTGCTTTTCTATTCTGTCTATTTCATCAAGTATCTCATCCACATAATCCATAAATTTTTTATCCGGTTTTATCACTCTGTTTTCACTATGGAACTTTAAAAGTAGTTTGAGATTTTCAAGTTCTTCCAATTTCTCTCTTTTCTCTTCTTCTGTCATAACATGGATATCTAATGAAAATAACAGGTCTTGAATTATTTACAAAGAAAATAATCTTTTGATTATTACCAAAAGATTATTGCAGTTTTTTTTAATGGGATAAAATTATTTAACGGTTTAACAGGTTGTTTATAACCCTGCACATACAAACTGTGAATGCTATACCGGCATCACCCTGCTCGCCACAAGTGCGCGGGTCGGTAATATCCGATAATATCTACTTCCGTTCGCCATATAGATCCGGATCGGTATTTAACATCGGGAATTGGCGCTGGTGCCAGTAAGGATAGGCAGGGAGTATTTCGCTGGCTTTGTCCAGTTTTTTTACCTGCTCAAGAGTCAGATTCCATCCCACAGCTTCCAGATTCTGTTTCAACTGCTCTTCGTTTCGTGCCCCGATAATAATTGTTGATATAGTAGGACGCTGCAGAAGCCAGTTAAGGGATATCTGAGCCACTGTTTTCCCGGTTTCAACGGATAATTCGTCTAACACATCCACGATCTTGTAGAGTCTTTCGTCATCGGCCGAAGTTCCTTGCAATGGACTGCCTCCCTGCGCAATCCTAGCATCCTGTGGAGTTGGCACACCCCTGCGGTATTTACCACTTAGTTTGCCACTGGCCAGCGGACTCCATACAATGGTGCCTATTCCCTGGTCGATGCCAACCGGCATTAGTTCCCACTCAAAATCACGGTTTAGCAATGAATAATAAGCTTGATGGGCAGTGTATTTTGACCACCCGTAGCGTTCCGAGACAGATAAGGATTTCATCAGGTGCCATCCTGAGAAGTTGGAGCAGGCAATGTAGCGTACCTTGCCACTCTGAACTAAATTATCCAGGGCTTTTAATGTCTCTTCAACAGGCGTATTGGCATCAAACCCGTGCATGTGATAAATGTCAATATGGTCAGTGCCCAGACGCCTTAGGCTGTCTTCACACGATTTAATCAGGTGAAGACGGGAAGAACCATAATCATTAACGGCATCTGACATAGGAAAGGTAGCCTTTGTCGATATCAGTACTTTATCCCGTAAGCCATGAATAGCTTTTCCTAAAATCTCTTCTGCAGCGCCTCTTGAATAGCCATTGGCTGTATCAAAAAGTGTAACCCCTGCATCCAGACATAGATTCACCATACGGGTTGCTTCGTCTACCTGTGTGCTTCCCCAGGCTTTAAAAAAATCATTGCCACCACCAAAGGTAGCTGTGCCAAAACTCAGTGCGGGCACTCGAAGCCCCGAATTTCCTAATTGTCGGTATTCCATTTTTGTCTGTTTTTAATTATCTATCAAATAGATTTAGAATGGCAGCATCGGATGTTGCCAACTACTTTTCTTCTTATAAAACTACTTTGGAGCCATGAATGTTCTCTCTCCTGTCGGATATTCCTGCCGACCCACTCACTATAAGCGAGCGGGTCGATAATATATGACCACAATCAGAAAACCCCTTAAACATCCTGAAATTCCGGTGAAATGGTACCTTCGGTTATACTAGTACTGCTATTTGTCCGTTTAATGAAGAAAATGTCAGGAAGGATAAAGGAGTGATGTTGAGTTTGTGCTCATAAAACAATCAGGCAGATCTTCCTGTTCCCGGAAAACATTTGAAAGATAAGATATAATAAACTTATGTAAGCTTAGAACTTATTGAAATTTAAATTCTAACTTTGCGATGTTTCAGGATAAGGCATTAAAAAAGACTTAATATAAATATAAAATGGGATTTTTTTCATTCAATCAGGATATAGCCATGGACTTAGGCACGGCTAATACGATTATTATTTACGAAGATAAAATTGTTGTTGACCAGCCATCTGTTGTTGCTTTGGACAATCGTACTGATAAACTTATTGCTGTAGGCGAAAAGGCGAATCAGATGCGAGGGAAGGAAAATGGGGAAATTCGTACGGTGCGTCCTTTACGTGACGGTGTAATTGCTGATTTTACGGCTTGTGAATTGATGATCCGTGGTATGATCAAAATGGTTCCTACAAAAAAACATTTATTTGCCCCTACCTTGAAAATCGTAGTCTGTATTCCTTCGGGAAGTACGGAAGTGGAAATTCGTGCTGTGCGCGACTCTGCCGAACATGCAGGAGGACGCGAAGTATACATGATTTACGAACCAATGGCAGCTGCTATCGGTATTGGCATCGATGTGGAAGCACCCAACGGATGTATGATCGTTGATATAGGCGGTGGTACTACTGAAATTGCTGTTATTTCTTTGGGTGGTATTGTTACCAACAAATCTATCCGTATAGCAGGAGATGATCTTACCGAAGATATCATGGAATACATGGGACGCATGCACAATATCAAAGTTGGTGAACGTACGGCAGAAATGATAAAGATTAATGTCGGTGCAGCACTGACTGAACTGAAAGATGCTCCCGAAGATTATATCGTTTACGGACCTAACCGTATGACTGCTCTTCCGATGGAAGTACCTGTTTCCTATCAGGAAATTGCCCATTGTCTGGAAAAAACAATTTCTAAAATTGAATCTGCCGTATTGAGTGCATTGGAACAAACTCCTCCCGAACTTTATTCCGATATTATAACACGCGGTATTTATCTTGCCGGTGGGGGTGCACTGATTCGTGGCCTGGATAAACGCCTGGCTGAGAAGCTAAACATTGAGTTCCATATTGCTGATGATCCGTTGCACGTTGTGGCGCGTGGTACTGGCATTGCCCTGAAAGATACAGATAAATACCCGTTCCTTATGCGGTAATCATTCAGCAGGTATTGACAGGATACGTGTCTATCAGGATATATAATTTAAATACGTTGAAAAAAGATAGTGCCGGTTAATGGGATAAATATCTCACCAACCGGCACTCTTTCTTTTTAAGGATGGAATTATTTGTTTATGTCAGATATTAAATTACCTTCATTCAGCAAATCATTCGATTTAGCATTTATTGTTACATTCAGTACCTTTAGATACATTCTGTATTGTTCATTAGATAGAATGCATTTCGTATTCCGTAAATTATAATTCAAAACATTTTCAGCTAATTTTTCATTACCGGCATTCGATGCATTTTTATATTCTTCAGCAGTGACATAGAATACTTGTTTAAGATATTCAGCTTGTTCTTTGTCCGCACCTAAATAATTTATCAGGCTATTGAAAGTCGATTTGTTATTTAGTTTATTAAACGTTTCATACTCATTAGGGTTAATCGCAAAGGTAGTGGCTGAAGTTGCAGCCATTATCATAATCAAAATCAAAATCTTTTTCATAACATAAAATTTTTAAAATAAACAATCATTACAGTATACCTATTTAAAAATGAAAAACAAAGAATTCCCGGTTATTTATTGTGGGGATTTCTTTGTATTAGATTTTTGTCATATAAAACTGTTTTAAATGACGATGCAAAATTACATGTTATAAAACATATAAATCGCATATTCTGTGTTAAATATTTAGTTATGGGGTATTATTTAACATAAAATCGTGCATCTAGTACTTTTATGGCTGGCATATTTTGATTTTAAGGGCTAATTCAAAAAATCATATTTCATAATCAGTTGGCTAAATTCATTTCCTTTATCCTATTTAAAGAATAGGCTAGAGCCCAATCCTATTGATCTCATTCTCGTCCGGGTTTATTTAACGTATACTTGTGCTATAGTTCCGATTTATCGAAATAATAGTGCCGTTTTCAGCTGTTTATTGAAGTGGTGCAGGCATTGCCACGTAAGCTACAGATAAATTTCCATTCCCTGTGAGATAATTATTCAGCAAGCATGGCCTGTATACCTGTCCATTAGGATATATAATTTAAATGATTATCCTCAAAACCTCCTAAAGAATCAGAGAACTAATTCTTTCGGATTCAGGATGATGGTTTTGTCTCAGGGCATATTGCGGATAATCATTCATGAAATTACCCTGAAAAAAAGGTGGTGCCTGTTGGCGTGATATTTTATCACACCAACAGGCACCACCTTTTGCGTATTTAATCAAGGGCGTATTTGAAGTCCGGGAGTGTACGGAACAATATAAACTCTCCTAAACCAAATACTTCTGTTATTCCAGATCTTTTCTAACGGTAAAACTAAAAGTACTTCCTTTCTCTTTTTCGCTTTTAACAGTTATTTCCCCGCCGTTACGCTCTGTAAATTCTTTGCATAATATCAAACCAAGGCCATTCACTTCTTCATGATCACAGCCTTTCAGGCTGACACTGTGATCAATATAAAATAACTTATTCAACTCAGTTTCATCCATTCCAGTACCTGAATCTTTAATGGAAACCTGTATAAATTTATCGGATGCTGTTTCAGTAATTTCTATTATTCCATGGTCGTTTGTAAATTTTATGGCATTCGTCAACAAATTTAGAACCACTGTTTTCAGCATCATCTCATCGGCATTTACGTAGACATCCTTACAGACTGTTGATTTTATTTCTATATCTTTTGTATTGGCAGCCGACTGACATTGTAAAATTTTATCATCAACAACCGATTTTAAATGTATTCTTTCTGAATGACTTACCAATCCTCCCCATTGTGTTTTTGACCATAATAAAAGATCTTCTAACAGAACATGAAGATTTTCAGTAGCATCTTCAAGTCCGGTAAGATAATGCATTACTTCTTGTTTGCTGTATGATGAATAGTCCTTCACTAATTGATGTAGCAGTAATTTTAGCGTAAAGGTCGGATTTCGTAAGTCGTGTGCTATGATGGAGAAGAATTTATCTTTTGCTGCATTTAATTCGGTGAGTTTCTCCCTGGATATTTTGAGTTCTACATGAGTGGCTATACGTGCAATTAGTTCTCCCTTATTAAAAGGCTTGGTGATATAATCTACAGCACCCATTTCAAAGCCACGTACTATATTTCCGGAATCAGTAACTGCCGTTAGAAATATGATAGGAATATCCTTTGTAATTGTATTTGATTTAAGTATTTTACACACTTCAAACCCATCCATTTCAGGCATTTGAATGTCCAGCAGAATCAAATCGGGCAGCTGCTGGCTTATTGATTCCAACGCATTTTCACCGGAAGTAGAAATACTGACATTATACCCCTTATCATAAATAATACTCCCCATCAATTGTAAATTTTGCGGGTTGTCGTCCACAATTAAGATGGAAGCTTTTTTAGTTTCGGGCATACTTTATTTATTTATAAATGATGATAACTGTTTCAGTGTAGTATTAATTTTCAATATATTAAATGATTGAATAAATCCGGACAGCAGCGAGCAATATTCCGTAATCCCTTCATTCTGCATCTCTTTATTGTATTCTTCCATTTCTTTAACAAGCCCGATTATTTCATCAATATTCAAGGTGTTAAGCTGTTTTGATATGGCAGGCATAAACGAATGAATCATTTCTGCTTTGATATCCGGTGAAAGCTTATTCATCCTTTTCACTTTTGCAGGTTCTTTATTCAATACCAAACCCTGTTGCCTTTCAGGGGTGCAGGATTCTTCATAAGGCAAATACTTCATTAGTTTGGCAATTAATACCTCTTTGTAAATTGGCTTAAGTAGAAAATCATCGGCAATCATTCTGACTTTATCTTTTTGGTTCTTCATTCCTGAAGCCGAAAGTACAATCAGAGGAATATCTTTCAACGAATCATCCGATTTGATTATATTAATCGCAGCATAACCATCCATCACAGGCATTTGCAGATCCATTAATATCAAATCGGGTCGTTGCATCTTGATGGCACGCAGACATTCTTCGCCATTTTGGGCCTCAATAATGGTGATGTTATATGCTTCGAGATAGCCTTTTATTACCTGACGGTTTGAAAGGATATCTTCCGTTAAAAGTAGAACCGGATTCCTGAATTTTATTCCTGATGTATTGTGGTTTTTGTTGTCTTCTGTTTCGTCCCACTGAAGTGAACCTATCTTTACATTAAAAAGTGAAAAACTAAAAACAGACCCTTTATCAATTTCACTTTCCACTGAAATAGTTCCTCCGAATAATTCTACCAATCGTTTGGTGATACTTAATCCCAGTCCGGTTCCTCCATATCGGTTCCTGTCTTTTTTTGAAGCCTGAATAAATGGTTCAAATATAGAAGCCAGATCTTTTGCCTGAATGCCTATCCCCGTATCTTTAATGATAAATGTCAGGTCCACCTGTTGTTTATCACCTGCTTTTTGACTCATGTCAATCTGAACATCAACAAATCCCTTGTGTGTGAATTTAAGGGCATTACCAATCAGGTTAAATAATATCTGCCTTAGATATTTCTCATCCATGATTAAGCTTTCCGGAATATCATCGGAAATATGAAAATTCAAGGACACTCCTTTATCTAGTGCTTTCATTTGAAATACAGCCTCTATTTCTCTAACAACGGTTTTTAAATTTACAGGATGACAATCAATCACCATTTTCCGTGCTTCCACTTTTGATAAATCGAGGATGTCGTTGATCAGGTTAAGTAGCATCTCGCTGCTTAGCATGATATTCTCCAGGTATTCGGTATAAGTTTTGTGCCCGATTAGCTTTTCTCTGAGTATATTCGAAAACCCAACGATAGAGTTCAGAGGAGTGCGTATTTCGTGACTCATATTGGCCAGAAATTCACTCTTCATCTTGTTGGCGTCTTCAGCTTCATTTTTGGCTTTTTTTAGTTCTTCTTCTGCTCTTTTCCTATCGGTTATATCATTCTTTACTGCTATAAAGCGAACAATAATTCCTGATTCATTCTTTAAAGGCGTGATGGTCATTTCTTCATCATATAAACTGCCATCTTTTCGTTTATTGATTAATTCGCCATTCCAAACCTTCCCGGCGAGTATGGTTTCCCATAATTCTTTGTAAAAATCAGTCCCTTGTTTGCCGGATCTTAAAGCACG
>Ga0302215_10002176_pt1 | contig 13633 bp, 11 predicted proteins | sample II_Fen_N3_1_FD_194580 | JGI IMG/M metagenome (GOLD analysis project Ga0302215, IMG submission 194580) | Peat permafrost microbial communities from Stordalen Mire near Abisko, Sweden - II_Fen_N3_1 | ecosystem: Environmental > Terrestrial > Soil > Wetlands > Permafrost | place: Sweden: Abisko...
TAACTTGTTTTAGAATTACGATGCCAATAATACATAAAATAAACGGTAAAAATGCAAATTTAGTATATACCATTTCTCAATTTTTATATTAGAAAGTGATGAAATATTTATTGAATTAAATGGATAATTTATACTTATTAATTCCCAATAATAATGATAACCAGGTTTTCGGGCACCAATTTCTAAAATTAAATTTATGGTTTTATGCAAAACATCCTGAAATATAAATTAAAATTTTGCAACCAGCTCATTCATAGCAATAAATATCCTATGATTCGGTTATTCTTTTACTATGGTTTTACTCCGGTTTTACACAGGTCCATATATACTCCATAACATGTCCATATATAGTCCATTATAAGTCCATATTATAATAGATATGGACTTATAATGGACTATATATGGAGCCGAATTGGACAATTTAACGGCTAAAATAAAAGGGGAGTAAAAGGGATATAAAAGGATAATAAAAGGGATATAAAAGGATAATAAAAGAGGAGATAAAATTCATCCAGGTGTTGGTCAGATTGACGTTGGTTTTATATCTCAAAAAACTTTTGATAGTTATGTTCTTTTTTATTTTGTTTTTGTATCCTGATAGTCCTAATGATATTTGTAATATTTTGTTTTATTTTCGTAAAGTAGATACAAAGTAAAATTAATATAAAGAACGAAATGTTTCCTAAGAATAATTCATTCATCCAAATCAGGGGGATTTACATGTGAATACTGTATATGAAATGTGTGCAAAAATTAAATTGAAGGAATCCTTACCCCGATTGAGGCTGAATTACAACATAATAACCCTTTGTGAATTGAAATAAATATAGAAATTTAGTAGTGTTGTATGTGCTGAGTGGCATTTTATTTAGTTACTTAACCACTCGTACTAAGTATGTCACTCATGAATTATCTTCCTTTCATTTCATACATTTTATTCAGGTTCATTTCCTTCGGAATTTTAATATATAAAATATTAAATTTAGCTTGAAGTTCTAGGTGCTTTTGTTAATCAATTAAAATGTATGAATGACATATAAATTTTAGAATATACACAATTGGGGTATTATATATTAACAAAAAACACTTAGTTTTGTGCCTTTAATACAAATCCCCGAAGTTAACCGGTAATTTATATTTAAATGCATTTCCAGCTAAAAGATACTGTGACTATAACTGACAAAATGAATCAAAGAAATAATGAAATAAAATACAAAAAATATTTTATTTTCAACATTCTGATTTGTGGTCTTATTTATGAATAAAACCAGCGTGACCAGCACTAACTATAATTTTATAAAATTAGAAAAATAAACAGATGATAAGCAGACAAGTAAAATTAGTTGCATTGGTAGCCATTCTTTCAGGAACTTTTATGATCCATGCACAGGAGACGGAGAGAAATATCATATCGGCCATTTATAAAAATGCACTTTCCAGCTACGAGGCATACAACAACCTGAACGAGTTGTGTACCAATGCACCCGGTAGATTAGTCGGGTCGAAAGAATCGGAACGGGCTATTCAGTTGTTGAATACCCAATTGAAAAAAAATCATCCCGATACAGTCTATTTGCAAAATTATACTACTCCTTCCTGGCGTTGTAAGTCAACCTGCCAGGCTATTGTAAAGTATGGCTTAAAAAAAGATTCGCTCCATGTCGTGAACCTGGGTTTATCGGTAAGTTCGCCTGATAACGGAATTGAAGGAGAAGTGCTTGAAGTTCGTACACTCAGCGCACTGGACAGCCTGGGACACAGAATTGTTAAAGATAAGATAGTTTTTTTCAACAGAGCGATGGAAAATTCGGATATAAACACATTCAAAGCGTACAGCGGGGCTATTGATCAGCGGGGAAAAGGGGCTTCAAAAGCTTCAGAATATGGCGCTGCAGGTGTTATTGTCAGATCGCTGGCAACTGAGCCTGATAATTTTCCACACACAGGGGTAAGCCAGTATAAAGATGGTGTAAGGAAAATTCCGAATATCTCCATCAGTACGATCGATGCCGATAAGTTAAGTAGAATAAATAAACAAAATCAGGGTGTGAAAATCCGGATTAAAAGTGATACTGAAACAATTGATGCGGCAAAAACATCGAATATTATAGCCGAAATTAAAGGAAGTCAACACCCTGAGAAAATTATTTTAATAGGTGCTCATACAGATGCCTGGTTTAATACACCAGGAGCGCATGATGATGGAGCCGGTTGCGAACAGATAATAGACGTATTCCGTATTTTTAAAGAATTGAACATTAAACCGGCCAATACCATACGCCTCGTTTTGTTTATGGATGAGGAAATGTATCAATCGGGTTCAAAAGTATATGCGGAATTTGTTGGTAAGGAAAAGAAGGAACATATTGTTTCTATCGAGTCGGATGCAGGCGGGCTTTTACCATTGGGGTTTGGAATCGATGCTGAAGACTCCAGTATTGAATCAATCAAAAAACTGGCTGATCAATTAGTAAATTATGGAATTTATAAAACGGAAAAGGGATATGGAGGTACCGACATAGAGCCGTTAAAGCAATTCGGTATACCATTAATCGGACTTATGACTAATAGCCAGCGGTATTTTGAATATCATCACTCGGCAAATGACACTTTCGATAAAGTAAGTCGTAGGGAAATGCAACTGGGAACTGCCGCCATTGCCAGTTTAGTTTATTTAATTGATAAAAACGGAATTCAATAAACTATGATACTCATTCTACATAATAAATTGTCTGTATAAAGATATGGATACATGAAATCATTTCGGAGGATGGAGTCATTCCATTTTTTAAATCTGACAAATTACTATATCAAGGTCAAACATTCGGGAATGTTGATCATGACTTGTTTATAAAGTACGAAAAAATAATATTCAGTTTTGGAAATAATTTTCTGAAACCAGAGTGAAGGATAGTAATAAGATCAAATTGGATGTATGTGTTAACTTTTAAATTATATTTGTAACTAAAAACAATTGATTGAAATCATGGAAAATATTGAAACGGACAAACTTTCGCAATTTGAATTAACAGGGACAGATGAAATCGTAAAGATTTACTCTAAAAAAGCTATATGGGGCTTTTCATTTTTCTTTACCACTGTTTTCGGAGGAGTACTATTGATGCAGAATTTATGGGCCTTGAATAAAAAAAGACAAGCTTACCAGGTTCTTGCTTTTTCTGTTTTATACACTTCACTTGGAATTTATCTGGCAAACCTGACAGAAACACCCAATACAAGCATCACTTACGGTTTAAATATTTTAGGTGGGTATATCCTGACAGAGTTCTTTTTTAAAAGGAACATTCACAACGAAAACATCCTTCCTAAAAAGAAAATCTGGAAAGCACTAATAATTTCCATTCTTATTATGATTCCCTTTGTAGCAGCCATTATTCTCAGCATGTAGTAATGTTGATTTACAAAACTAAATGAGGTATATATTTCAGGTTAATTGGAATCAGGGATATAGAAAGTAATACACAATTGAAAAAAGTATTTCAGTAATATGTAATTGCTAATAAAATAGTTACGTCTACAAATAAAAAAGAGGAATGATTGTCAGATCATTCCTCTTGCTTTTAGTTCTACGTATTTGTTGATGGTGTCAACGGTGAGGTTTTCAGGTTGAGTAAGGATGGACTGGATGCCGTGTTGTTTTAGTTCCCTGACAATTAGCCTTTTTTCGAAGGCAAACTTTTCGGCAATCACTTTGTCGTAGACTTCCTGTACGTTTTTAGTTTGTTTGGTAATAAGATGGTTCAGTTCAGTATTGTCAAAGAATACTACAATCAGCAAATGGTTTTTGGCAATACCTTTCAGATACGATAGCTGCCGGTGCAGGGTATCTATCGTTTCAAAATTCGTATAGAGCATTATCAGGCTCCGTTGGGTGACCGACTGCTTAATATCGACATATAACCGGCTAAAATCACTTTCCAGGTAATCCGTTTCGATGCGGTAAAGCGATTCCATCAGTTTGTGCATCTGTCCGGCACGACGGTCGGCAGCCACGTAGTTAGCTGTTTTTTTAGAGAATGTAAACATGCCCGCTTTATCCTGTTTTTTCAATACGATATTGCTTAATGCCAGGGTGGAATTAATGGCATAATCCAGTAAACTCAGACCCAGAAAGGGCATTTGCATGGAACGACCTGTGTCAATCACCTGATAGACCGGTTGTGATTTTTCATCCTGGTATTGGTTCACCATCAGGACATTCTTTTTTGAAGTAGCTTTCCAGTTAATAGTACGCATATCGTCGCCCTGTACATATTCCTTAATTTGCTCAAATTCCATGGTGCGGCCAATGCGTCGGATACGCTTCAGTCCATACCCGAACAAGTGATTGGAGAATGCCATCATGTCATATTTCCGCAATTGAATAAACGAGGGGTAAGAAGCCACGTATGCGTTATCGCCGGTGACATAACGTTTTGATACGAGCCGTATGGGTGATTTAACATACACATTTAGTTTGCCAAAGAAATATTCGCCGCGTTGGGTAGGTCGAAGTGAATATTCAATAACTTTTTTTTCATTTTCAGCCAGGCGCACCTGAATCAGGAAATCACGCTTTTGAAACTGAAAAGGAATTTCATCAATGATTTCCAGATAAACAGGAAGCGGATAATTGTTATTGAGGCTTATACGAATGATATTTTCATCGCCGTTCGATAATTTATCGGGTAATTCACGATATGTTTCAATCCCTTTTTTGCCGTAATAAAGCACAAAAATATCGATCAGAGTAATAAGCAAATACAGTAAAAGCAACACATGGGCTACATCAAACATCCATTTTACAAAGAATGAAATAAAGTAAACCCCTGCTATACCCATTATGATATAGAAAAACAGATGATTGATATATAAAGATTTCAGTACCTTCATTAACGCGGAACTTCTACCGATTCAATAATTTGTTTCACAATTTCACCGGCTTTAAGGCCTTCCATTTCTTTCTCAGGGGAGACAATCAGACGATGTTGTAATACCACTACAGCTGAGTCTTTTATGTCTTCCGGAGTGACGAAATCGCGACCGCGTAATGCAGCAAATCCTTTTGAAGCATTAAGTATGGCAATCGAAGCACGAGGGGAAGCTCCCAGGTAAAGGAATGGGTTTTCGCGGGTGTTATTCACTATTTTAGCGATATACTCCATAATGTTCTTTTCTACCCTTATCCGACGTACTATGCTCTGGTATTCCGAAATCTTAGCTCCTGTAATCACAGCATTTACCTCTGCCATTTTGTCGCCGTCCACTGCAATGTGTTCACGTCTGATAATTTCGTATTCGTCTTCCAAAGCCGGATAATCAATCACCACTTTAAACATGAACCGGTCGAGTTGTGCTTCGGGTAAGCGGTAGGTTCCTTCCTGTTCAATCGGGTTTTGTGTAGCCATGACCAGGAACGGCGAATCCATATTGTAGGTATTCCCATCAATGGTAATCTGCCGTTCGTCCATAACTTCGAACAGGGCAGCCTGTGTTTTTGCCGGGGAGCGATTTACTTCATCGATAAGCACCAGGTTGGCAAATACAGGTCCGGGACGAAATTCAAACTCTGTCTTTTTCAGGTTGAATATCGATGTACCCAGGATATCTGCCGGCATCAAATCGGGTGTAAACTGAATGCGGCTGAATTTTACATTCATTGTTTTGGCAAGTAGTTTCACGGCAATTGTTTTGGCTATTCCCGGAACTCCCTCAAGCAATACATGGCCGTTTGCAAGCATCGCTACCAGCAAATAATCGATCATTTTGTCCTGTCCGACGATTACTTTTTTCAATTCACTGCGGACAGTTTCCATATTTTGCTTTAATTCACTTAAATCTATGCGCGATTCGAAATGAATATCGATCACTTCAGTTTGTTCGTTTTCCATATCAGTTCTGTTAGTTATATATTTTTAATTTCTTCGTTCCAGAATTCTTCGATCAGGTTGTTGAGTCTGATCAGATCAGGTTGAATAGCTGTTTTGAGTTTCTGAAAATCCCTGATGCAGGTCAATATGTCGTCAATCAGTTCTTTGTCTTTTCCTGATTTACTTTGAAGCTTTTGAGCAAAATTATCATCCAGTCTGTCGGTATCCAGGTAATACGTTTGTCGAATCCGGTCAAGAAAATAAATAATCTTTTTTCCCAATATATTGGATGTGCTGCCTTCCTGAAAATACAGGTTGCCTATTGTTTGTACAAATTCTACAGTTGTGTTTTTCAACGGTTTCAACACGGGAATAATACGTTGGTGACGCTTTGCATTAAAAAACAGGTACAGCAATAAACCATAAATAAACAGCAACCAGGTCATTCGTAAGGCAGGATAGCGGAATACAACCGAAAGGGGTGATTCATTGACTGGTCTTCCGGTATTGAATGTCTGGTCCTTTACAAACCATACTATCGGTTTATCCTGCGGAATGTACGAAAGGATATGTGATACATAATCAGCCGAACTGTTTTCATTCAACATAGCTACATTCGAAAATACGATAGGTTGGTTGTGCAGAAAAATAGTTCCTTTTCCAAACTTTACACGTACAAAATTCGGAAAAACCTCACCGTTTGGCATCTCCATTTTCCCTAGTATTTTGGTGGAATTTTTGTCCATTCCAACAAATGAAAAGGAATTTAAAACCGGATGGATATACAAATACTTATTGTTCCAGTTTGACATTGACAACGTGAGTTTGAGTGAATCCTGTTTTATTAACGTGAAATTATATTCTACACTACTGTAATTTAATTTGAGTGTATCTGTAAAAAAATGTATGAAATTTTCGGCACTGATAAAAAGGTTACTGCCTTTATGTACCTGATCCAAAAGAATGGAATCGGCCAGATCATATACATTCATATTAACAATCAGAAAGTTGGCTGGAACTTTATCTTCCCTGAAATATTCAAAGGGAGTTACTGTTACCCTTTTCAGGTTGCCTTTTGGAAAAATCTTATCGACTTCATGATTAAAAACATACAGATCCAGCGGATTTTTATTATCCAATGAGTAAGTTGGTGTCCAGTTTGTTGGCTTTGTAGAATACATATCCATAAAAACGATCAGAATAATTACTCCAATCAAAGCAGCTATGTATATTTTGAGCGTTTTATCCATTGTGATGGTCTCCTTTCAGATAACTTAAAAACGCTTTTCGGGCAGTTAAATAATCGTCATCAACAATATCAAATCCACCATACCAGATATAATTAAACAGGTAAGAAAGGGTTGAGAACCTTTTTTTCAACATATCATCTTTCAGCTCGTACAGATAATCAGCATTTGTTTTTTCGGGCAGCCAAACAATGAGATCATGATCTTTCAAATCTTTCAATAGCCAAAGGTAATACAGCCTGATACTTTGACGGGTATCACCCTGCCTTTCCGTTTCGGAAATAAGTTGCTCAAAATCGGCCGATTGTATAAGTTGTTCCGTATTGTTGATATCGATGAGAATGGATTCGTTTTTTTTGCTGAATATCCACTTGCCTTTATGAATCATCAACAGGCGAATAAGAAAATAAAGTACAACCAAAACAACCAGTCCGCATAAAATTTTAAATATTAAAGCGGTCACGTCTGAGTAAGACTTGAATGTTCCGATACCAAACATTTTTTGAAGTAACAGACCAATCTTTTCAATCAAACGTTTGAAAAAAGACTTACCGCCTTCTTCCTGATTATAAATAAAATCATTATCGTTCAGGTATTTTTCCCTGAAAAGAGAATCCAGCGATACCACTTTCCTGGCAGCCGAATCATCAGGTACTGATTGGAAGAGTTTTTTCAGTTGGACGATTCGTTCTTCCCGTTTGTCGGAAAGAGTCGAATCGGAAGTCAGTTTTTGCACAATACTGCGCGTTGCAATCTGAGCAACGCACAACGATTGCAATGTTCCCAACAGAAAAAGCACCAACAATACCTTATGCCTCATCATTCCCAATGTTTTCAATCTCAGAAAAGGCCTGGTAATTCACGCTGTTCTCCTGCGAACTGTAATAAACCAGACCCTGTTGAACATACAGAATATTATACGCAAAAAATGTAAAGATCATGCCGATAATATAGAAAGCAAGCATAGTTGGTGTCATTGTCACTGCTGCCGGATGCCCACCTGATGTAAATATAGAACCCATCATCATCATTGCCGGCACCATACTGAATAAACTGCTGACAATCATGATAAATAAAAACACAACAATTGTTGATCCCACTACATGCCAGTATTTTTCGAATGTAATTTTCCAGCCTTTACCCAGAGCCGTGAAATACGGGGTGTCCTCTTCGATAAAAATATACATGGCCTGCATCATCCAAATCATAAAAGTAGGTAAAGCCAGTAAAAGCATTGGTATTCCAATAATCAGGAAACTCAATGCTATACAGATACCAAATACTGCAATTCCGAGTGGAATCATAACAAAAAAGGAGATAAGTCCGAAAACTATCATTCGTCCGGCATAACTTTTAATTCCATCAAAAACTTCGGAGGAAGTGATCGAATCTTCCCCTTTTGTTTTCAATAATTTTAAATAGATCATTGGAAAAGACGTAGTAAAAACCGATAAGGCAATGGAAACTAAAATAAACAACAGAATTCCCCCGGCGAATAATACCGGATTACTGCTATTGGTCAGCCATGATCCCGAAGGCATACCGGGTGTGTACAGGTTTTTGAACATGTCTTTAAAAATTAAAAAATAGAGGACACACATCAATAGCAATAAGGCTCCGTTGATGACAACATAATTCCGAAAATAATTTTTCCAGAATAGTTTGAAAAACTGCATAGTGTCGTTCATTAAGGCACTAAAATCACGCTTTTTGTAAAGTTGAAATTCCGACATGGCTTTGTTTTTTATGAATTATAAATGGATAAATTAAATAATAAAACGAAATGATGGATAAAGTACCAACAATGATCAGTATATCAAGCCAAAGCGGCATGGTTTCTGAACGACGGGTTACAAAACCTTCTATGAAACCGGCAACCACAAAGAACGGGACAATACTGATAAAAATTTTCAGGCTATCGCGCACTCCGGTTTTAAATGAATACAATCTCGAATAAGTTTTAGGGAAAAGTATTGAGCCTGCCAATACGAAACCTGCGGCAGTAGAAATAATGATACTGAATATCTCCATGGCTCCGTGTAGCCAAATGCCTTTGAGACTTTCAATGAAAACACCCTGTTCATAAAAAAAATACTGAAATGAGCCGAGCATGATGGCATTTTGGAATGCAATGTAAAAAGTAAGAATTCCGCCCGAAAGCCCATATATAAAAGCCTTTGATGCCACTCCGATATTATTCATAGTAATTCCTATAAATGAGCCCATTGAATTGCCCGATTTATATACTGCCATCGGATCGCCTTTATCAATATTTTTCAGGGTCATATTCACATAGTCATCGCCCAGAATCAGTCGTACAAAAGTTTTATCATACCGTGCTGACAACACTCCCAACAAACAGGAAAAAAAGAAGATGACAAACGCAAAGAGCACTTGTTTACGGTATTGATATACGAGGCCTGGTACTTCGGTACGGAAAAAAAATGCCACCCGGTTATGTTCCATGCGTCGGGTTTTATAAATTTTTCTGTACATTTGCGAAACCAAAAAATTAAGATAAATTGTGGTTTTGCTTTTTGGATAATAAGTCTGTGAATAAGAAAGATCGTTTAATAGCTGAATATACAGATTCGCAAGTTCGTCGGGATTATGTTTGCTTTTCTGCGTCAACGATAGTTCAAAATCCAGCCATTTCGATTTGTTTTGATTTATAAAGGCTATTTCTCTCATACAAGATACAAAAATATAAAAAAATGTCAAATTTATACATAACAACCACGCAAAATGTTAAACTATTTTTCACTCCTGCTTCCGTAGGAGAACGAATATTGGCTTATGGTGCTGATTTACTGATAAAAATAGCCTACTCAGTTGTTGCATATATTTTGGTGTCACAAATATTTAATTTGAAAGACTTGCCGGATAACAACAATATCCTACTTATTGCAACAGTTGGATTGATTTCCTTACCTTTAATTTTTTATACTCTTGTGTTCGAATCATTGATGGAAGGACAAACCCCGGGAAAGAAACTTGTAAAGATCAGGGTAGTGAAAATAGATGGTTATCAGGCCGGATTCTTTGAATTCTTAATTCGTTGGATATTTATACTGGTGGATATTAATATGGGATATGCTCCGGGCCTGATTACCATGATTATCACAAAGCACACTCAACGCCTCGGTGACCTGGCTGCCGGAACAGCCGTTATTTCCGAAAAATCGAAATACAATATATCACACACCATACTCATGGATGTTGATGAAAAATACATACCCTTTTTTGCTCAAAACCAGGTACTTCTTTTCAGCGATAATGATATGAGAATTATTAAGGAAAATGCCGAAATTGCATTCCGTCAGGATAACATGAAACTGTTGACCCATCTGGTACGGAAAATTGAATCTGTAATGAGTATTCGAAATCCATTTAAAAGCGAACGGGAATTATTGGAAACTCTGCAAAAAGATTATAACTTTTATACAGGGAAATAATTTGCAAACATTTTATACTCCCAATAATGAATATATAACCCCGGGTCCGTAAGCATACTGGCCCGGGGTTATATTATTCTTATCCTTTTTAGTCCATCAGCCGATGAATAAGGTACTCCTTACTGACACAAAAATCACTTACGGAATCTTCCGTTCAACAGGAGTATTCGACTGATTGAATTAAATTGGTTGAAATCAGTAATTTATTTGCAATTTTCTGAATTTTATTTTTTCGTATGTTTTTTCCATACTTTATTGCTATAAATATTTAACGTTCAAAATTTTGTGCTTATAACCCAATACTGTATTTTTGCAAATCAGTCAGAGTATTCCGGTATTTTTTTTTAAATGTTCTTATTGAATTACCACTTTAATATTTTTTCTACCAACTACCGATTACCTACTACCGACTACTTTCTACCCACTTCTCATTGCCCTTCACTTAATCTTTTTTACCCATTTCACTCCCATTTTACTCCCATTTACAAGCAAAATTTCCAAAAAACTCACCTGATAAATATATAATATATTCATAATACATACCTATATAAATATGGTTATCTATGTTTTATGTATGTATCAGGTATGTTTTATGTATGTATTATCTGTAAATGGGATAAAAACGGGAATAAAAGACTTACCAAATGGGAAGTGTAGAAATAAACAACTAAAAAAGTGAATGAATCAAAGGAAAGTAATACCCGATAGCAAACAAAGAATAAAATGATCGAGGTTGGGGGAAAATGCCTGTTTATGAGAGGCAAAAATAATAAAAAAGGAGATTCGTTCCAACAAAAAACACTATTTATTTTGAAGATTATTGCTAATTGGTTGGACAGGTTTACAGAATGACCGGGAGATCGTCTTTCACTCAGGATAAACCACATTACCCTAAAACCGGAATCTTCGACATGCACTTGTTAACCTCCTGAATATCGGGTAGACAAAACTATTATCATTTGAAGAAATAATAATCTCATTCAGCAAAAGCAAACCATTCAGAAACTTTTCAAAAGTTACACTTCGCTTTTAGCCTTTGACAATAAATCAAGTTCTTTCATATCTTCATCAGTCAGATGAATAGAGGTTGATTTCATATTATCCTTCAGATGATTCATACTGGATGTACCGGGTATCAACAGAATGTTACCTGAGTGATGCAGCAACCAACTTAGAGCAATTTGATGGTTTGATGCCTTGTGCCGGTTCGCTATCTTTTGAAGTATTATCGTTTCGCTAACATTTCCGGCATTTAAAGGACGCCAAGGAATGAAGGCGATATGTTGTTCCGTGCAGTATGTCAGAACCTCTTCCCATTTACGGTTTTCAGCACTGTATATGTTTTGTACAGAGGCTACATTAAAATATTGTTGTGCCTTTTTTATTTCCTCCACATTAACCTCTGATAAACCGATATGTTTAATTTTGCCTTCCTGCATTGCCTGTTTTAAAAAAGTAAAAGTCTTTTCTGCCGGTGTATGTGGATCAATGCGATGAAGCTGGTACAAATCAATTGTTTCGAGTTTCAATCTTTTAAGGCTTCCTTCCAGGGCTTCTTTTAAATGTTCAGGACTACCATCAAGAGTCATTTGACCGGGACCTTGTCGGAGTATTCCCCCTTTTGTTGCAATAACCAGTCCTGCCTGGTAAGGGTAAAGCGCTTCTGCGATAAGTTCTTCCGATATGTATGGGCCATAGCTGTCGGCAGTATCAATAAAATTTACGCCAAGTTCTACTGCCAGCTTCAATACTTTTAAAGCTTCATATTTATTTTCAGGTGGTCCCCATATTCCTTTACCTGTTATACGCATAGCACCGAATCCCATACGATTCACTCTTAGCGTACCACCAATGTTGAACGTATTTTCATAATTGAGAGTATTCATAGTTTTTTTGTTTATGAGTTTATATTTTATATTTCATTGTTCAGTAATTCAAAATTGATATGTAAGTGTCATTTAGTCAGCTGATTTACTCTGAATTGAAGTGCAGTTAAATTACCGGCCGATTAGGATAAGTCAGGGAAAGTTTCGTAGAAATCTGTTGTGACTTTACTTTATTCGTTCAAAGTTTGTAATTTGAGTGATTTATCAACCCGATTTTCCCTATTCTGGTTTTTACAAATAGCATTTTTTACACTAAATTATCGAATGATAACTCCTGTTTAATACTTCAAGTGAAGTCCAACAAAAAGATATAAAACACTTTAGCTATAAAAAAATAGATGTTTTCTTTACCGGATTTTAATGAATAAGAGGACTTTCCAATATCAAATATACTCATTGTTTAAATCCGGTATTTTAAATCTGTACTTTTAGGTAACGGAGTGTAGCCAGTTGAATTCCGTTTATTTTCACGTATGATTATTTTGATTAGAATGTCACATGATTTTTGATCTCCAAAAGAACTAACTAAAAAATGTATCCGGTTGATACTGATAAATAAATACAAATTGGATTATTCTTTTGAATTATGAATAAAAAATAAAATCTATCTTTGTTTAAAATTAAGGATTGCAAATTTCCATGCGATATTCCATGCTTAAGAGTTCAGACAGGCGGTTCAAGAGCGTATTCATAGCATTTATCTCCCAAAGAATTTGTTCAGGCACTTGTTTTGGGCGATAGCATCGGTCAGGGCTGATTTAATTCCCAAATCCGAACAGGCTTCCACAGCGAAGTATTTAAATTAAAAACAGTAATGTAAAATGAAAATTCTTCATACTTCCGATTGGCATCTGGGACACCGACTGCTCGAGCAGTCACAACAGGAGGAACAGGCATTGTTTCTGGGTTGGTTAATTGACTATATCACTTCGAATGGGATTGATGTACTGCTCGTAGCAGGGGATGTTTTCGATGTGGGTGTTCCTTCGGCTCAGGCACAAAAGCTGTATTATGATTTTTTGGTTCAATTGCACCGCACTTCCTGCCGGGAAGTGATTATTACCGGAGGCAACCATGATGCCCCGAGTACATTAAATGCCCCCAAAGAATTGCTGAATGCTTTGTCTATCCGTGTAGTGGGGAAGGCTAGTGAATATATTGTTGATGAGATATTC
>Ga0302215_10002177_pt1 | contig 13628 bp, 3 predicted proteins | sample II_Fen_N3_1_FD_194580 | JGI IMG/M metagenome (GOLD analysis project Ga0302215, IMG submission 194580) | Peat permafrost microbial communities from Stordalen Mire near Abisko, Sweden - II_Fen_N3_1 | ecosystem: Environmental > Terrestrial > Soil > Wetlands > Permafrost | place: Sweden: Abisko...
GATTTGTCAGAAAAGTACCACACAACACTAATAGCAAAAACGGATAAAAATCTTGATGAATTTGAGCCAGCAACTATTGCTTCAAATCGCTTGGGAGTGCATGTTGACTTAAAGGACGGAATTAGCGAAGATGAACTCAAAGAACTGGGAAGCCTCAATTCTGAGGTCAAAAGACTTGATGATAAAGCTGCTCAGGTTGAGTCGAAGTTTAAATCATAGTGAAAATATGGAAGGTAAGTTAAAAGACCTAGCATAATTACTGCAAACTCTTTTCAAACACTACATTGCATAATGTCTTAATATTAACATATGTTTAGACTTGTCATTATGTAAATATATCATTAAACACTTGAATTTAAACTTGGATTATTCCCTGCGGATTCCCTGTTAGGGTTACGGGAATTTGTACCTAAAACACTTACTATACCTAGCAACAGATTAACACAAATCGCCAATTTTTTAAATATTCGCTGTATATTCCCACTTATCAGGGAAATTGGGCTACAATGATTCAGAGACTATTGCTGTCGGAACTACAATATCCTTTTTTTAATTCTCAACAAGAGAATTAGACCATTTTAAAATTAAAAAGCTCCGCAGTCAGCGGGGCTTTTTTAATTCTATATTAAACTAGCTTAGAATTTCCATTGTAAGCCGCCTTGGAAGCCAACGCCGGTTCTTACTCCGTTACTCATTACTATTTGACCATACATTGACAATCTGTCTTTGAATCGCTTTGTAACGCCGACTCCGTATTGGAAGTATGTTGAACCCATTTTAATTGTCGGCAAATTAACATCCCCGACAGTACCGTTTACTCCATTCATCAAATTGAACATAAGTTGAGTTGTCGCATACACGCTCCAAGTTTCTTTGTTAAGAATCAAATTCACGCCCGGTGCCAAATTCAAGCCATTCATCATGTTTGTCGTCATGCTTGTGCCGCCGAATGAAGAGCCCCAGTTTTGACCGCCGAAAGCGTTGTAGCTAAGCAACATACTCGGCTGCAAGATAAAATCTTTCGGTAACTTGATGTTATAAGCACTCTTTGAAGAAACCCCAGCAAACCAGTTGCCTGTTGAATCTTTAGCGCCAGCAACGTTCATATCGTTGCCATATCCACCAACGTTTGCCAACAATGATTCTATAAAATTACCTTTATAGAATGTTCCCATAACACCGCCTTGGCCGCCGTTTTGGTACATATTAACTCCGTTATATGTTTGGTAGCCGCCTGTGTATCCAACGTAAGCCGTTGGTAATAACTTCCAGCCGTTTTTGAGTTCAACAAGTGGGAAATCTGCTCCGATTAAAGAACCCCACAGGTTGTTTTGAGTGTTTATTCCTTGTGAAAGCTGAAGTCTTTCTATGTTTCCGTATGCCTTATACCAAAGGGTTCCATCTTTTTTACTGTATTGATATGGAGCAAACAAAGGATTTTCGTTTGCATAAACATTTGCCTTCTCATCAGATAGAAACTGTTGAGAAACTAAATTGATATGATCAAATAAAATGCCGTTTGTTGTCAATTGGTTTGCGTAGGCCGCTTCTGTTGCAACTTGGCCCCTGAATGCTTGCGGGTTGAAATCTTTCCAGCCGAGAGTATAATTTCCTGCGCCATTAGATGTTAATCCGTACTGACCAAGTGCCGATGTTATTGTTTTATCTGTTGCTGTGAATGTAATACCCTTTTGAAGGTGCGTAATTGGATCAATAGGGTCAATTGTACCTGTTTGATCAAACACATGTAAATTTACGCTTTGTACAATTTTAGGCGCTCCAACGATTTTAAAGTCGCTGATATTTATAACCCCATTTGAATTTGTTGTTGTTATATCTCCATTGATTTTGTATTTATCAGAAGTTCCCTCGCTCGGTGAAATATCGATTAAGTAGTGCGAAGTTCCTGAAGTTCCGATATTCAAGTTGCCAATAATATTGTTTGTCGCAACAACCCCGTTCATTGTGTTAACGGTTGAACCAACTGACAGTCCGCCACTTGTGACGTCAAATCCGTTTTTCAATATACTCATATACGCGTTTGATAAATCCAAGCCCTTGTTAAAATTAACGTCACTTGAATTTACTCTCAATACCGCAATCGGCTTCCCAGGTCCTTGACCGACTGTAACTGCATCGTTGAAGTTTGCTGTTTTAGAAACAACATTCACTGAACCTTCTTTGACGTTTAATCCATAATTGAAATCTGCATTTGTTGCCAAGACGCTATATGAACCATTACCTTCTTTAACAAGAGTATTGCCGTGTCCAGCTAAGCTGCTTATAAATGCATTCGATAGGCTGACTACAGAATGTCCGTTTGTATCTAAAGTCAAAGTTGAGTTATCTGAAAGATTAATACGAGAAGCGTAAAGAGCGTTTCTGTCATACGCAAGATTCAAATCACCTCCCGCTAGGAAAGTCTTTCCTGAAATATAAGAATCAGTTCTGCCTGATGCGAAATTGAAATCAACCAAACCTTCTTTGATGTATAAATCTCCGGTGTAACCTAAGTTATGACCGGTTAGTAAAAGAGTTCCGGCTCCGTCTTTGTTTGTGACGCCATTTCCCATCAATGAAGTTGCAACAGTTTTCGCCGCTGCGTTTGTTATATTTAGAGTTCCGTCATTTATTAAAACACCGCCTGTTAAATTACCAGTATTAATCAACGACATTGTAGTACCGCTGTCTAACCTAGTTATACCGCCAGATTGGTTAAACGCTCCGTGCGAAGTTACTGAATTTAAAGCCAGAGTACCACTTGATACGTTAACTGTACCTGCCCACGTATCAGCTCCAGTACCTGAACCATCTATCGAAGCATTACCGCCTTTGATATTTAAATAATTATCTGTTGATAAGTTAAGTACGGCAGTTGAATTTACAGTCGAACCTGTTGAAACTTCTAAAGCGTTGTCTTTTGCTGCAAAACCTATACTTCCGCCTGAAATTGAACTACCTGTTCCAAGTTTTAAAGTTGAACCATTTGCAAGAAGTAAGCCACCACCCGTTTGGTTATATTTTCCGGCATTGTTTGTATCGTGTAAAGCACCATCTAAAGTGAATAATCCCCCGTTAGAAATATTCGTGTTCGTCCATTTATCAGTGGATTTTAATGTAAGAGCCGTTCCTGTTGAAACTTCAAGATTTCCACCTGTTAAATTTTTGATAGCTTTTTCAAAGAATGTACCTGGTTCCGCGGTATAAATAACTACGTTCCCAGCAGATTGATTATATGTACCGGTAAAATCAGCGCAATTTGATTGAAATATCAGTTTTCCGATTCCGTTTTTATTTACAACACCGTTACCTGTTAAATTTGTTGCAAAAACATTCGAATCATTCTGAGTTGTTTGCGCAAGGTATATTGTTCCTGAGTTGACTAAATTTCCACCGCCAATATTGCTATCCTCGCGATAAGTCAAAACTGAATCGCTTGATAAATTAACTGTACCAGCTGATAAATTGAATATTCCGTTTGAAGTCATTCCATTTAGATTCAGAACGCCACCGCCGACAAAAACAGTTCCTAAACCGCTCCAAACGTCAGCGCCAGCACCTTTGCCGTTTAATGTAGCTGTTCCTCCTGCAACAATAAAATTATTTTCAGAAGATATATTTAAAGATGCACCTGAATCAAAATTTCCTCCGTTTACAACCTTTAAAGTATTTCCTGTTCCGCCAAATGCAACGGTACCACCGGTAACTGAATCATCAGCACCCAAAGTTAATAATGAATGAGCGCCTGAAGATGAGCCTATATTTAGAGTTCCGCCTGTTTGAGTGTATACTCCAGTTGTCGTTACACCGTCTAGTGTTAAACTTCCACCTGATACGTTAACCGCTCCCGGACCAGCCCAAACATCGTTAGCGTTCAATGTCGCAGTTCCGCCTGTCACATTGAAACTGTTGTTAGTATTAAGAGTTAAAGCCGCGCCTGATGCAAAAGTACTGTTAGCACCAACGTTTAGAGAGCTTCCAGCACCTGTATACCAAATAGTACCAGCCGTTATTGAACTGCCGGTCCCTAATGTTAATGTTGAAGCAGTACCCGAATCAGCGCCTATTGCTAATTTTCCGCCGTTTTGCGTGTATATTCCATTTGTGGTAGCACCATCTAATGTTAAAATCCCGCCTGTAACATTTACTGCACCATTCCAGATATCATTTGAATTAAGCGTTATAAAACCGCTTGTCATATTTAAATTGTTTCCAGCCGTAAGATTTAAAGCGGCACCCGAACCAAGACTTCCGCCTGCAATATTTAAGTTATTCCCTGTTCCGCTGAACCCAACATTACTGCTGCCAAAAATTGATTTGTCAGTTACCAATGTTATCGTTGAAGCGCCGCCTATTGTTGTTGTACCTGCAGTTTGTTCAAACCCACCGTTTGAGGTGACCCCGTTTATTGTCAAATTTCCGCCACTCATAGTAACAGTTCCAGCCCAGTTGTCAGCACCAACGCCAGTACCATTTAAGGTTGCGGTTCCGCCGGATAGATTAAAGTTATGTCCCGCTGAAAGATTTAATATTGCGTCAGAGCCGAAAACACCGTTTGGATCTATGTTCAAAATACTATTAACATTAACCGTTCCGCCAGTGATTGAGCCGCCTGTACCCAAAGTCAAGGAAGTGCCGTTGGTGATATTTAACACACCGCCCGTTTGTGAATAAGCACCGTTTACAGTGTCGTGAAAAATATGGTCTAGCGTCAAAGTTCCGCTTGAAACATTAACCGCGCCTGCCCAAGTATCCGCTGTTCCTGAATTGGTATCAAGAGTCGCAGTTCCGCCCGACACGCTGAGTGTATTTCCCGCAGTCAAATTAACTGTAGCCGCAGAAGCTAACGTTCCGCCAGTTGCTATTCCGAGAGTGCTCCCAGTTGAGCCGAAAGCGACTGTTCCGCCTGAAATTGAACCAGCTGTTATTAACGTGCTTGCGTTATTAAGATTCAAAGTGCCTGCACTTTGGCTATAATTTCCTTTACCTGTCCCATTTACGGTTGCATCGTGCGTGAAACCGTCCAGAGTGAATGTTCCGTTTGAGTTTGTAACATTCGTTGTTGTCCAGCTATCTCCAGTATTTAGTGCCAAGTTGCCGACTGTATTGATTGAAACATTTCCGCCGTTTAAGTTGTTCACTCCTGTGAAAAAGTTATTGTTGATGGTTGTTTTGCCGGCTGTTTGGTTATATGTACCAGTAAAGCCAGAGTTATCAGCAGTAAATATTGTTTCACCGCTTGCATTTTTATTTATAGTTCCTGCTCCGCTGAGTTGAGTTGCAATCGTTGCAGTCCCTGTTTCGGAGAAGTTCAGAGTCCCAGAGTTAGCTAATGTTCCGCCATCCAACCCACTGCTGTTAGAACTGCTGTTATCTGTGAAGCTCAAAGTTGATGTAGCGTCTACAGTTGCAGAACCACCGGTTTGATAATAGCTTCCGTTAGAGGTCACTCCTGCAATAGCAAGTGTCCCACCTGTTAAATTCACTTGACCAGCCCAATTGTCGTTGGCACTCAACGCAGCGTCTCCGCCTGATATTTTGAAAACACTACCTGAGGATAAGTTTAGAATCGCGTCAGAGCCAAATGTAGCACTTGTAGCTATTTCTAACGTGTTACTTGTTCCGTTAAACTGAACTGTTCCTCCAGTGATAGAGCTTCCAGCTCCTAAAGTCAAGTTTGTACCATAGCTTGATTCTGCACTGTCGTGGTATAGAGTTAACGTCCCGTTTGATTGTGTGTAAGTTCCGTTGGTTGTGTTTGCTGTTTTGGTTACATTGTCTAAAATTAAGTTTCCGCCAGTGACACTTATATCGCCAGCCCAAACATCATGGCTCTGTCCTAAAACATTTGTTGTATCTAAAGTTGCAGTACCGCCTGATACGTTGAAATTGTTTCCAGCATTAAGAACCACAGTTGCTGTTTTGTCTAAAGTTCCACCGGCTACGTTTAGATTATTCCCTGTACTCGCGCTTGAACCGACGTTAATTGTTGTTCCGTATCCGGTTGAATTTGTCAATCCATTCGTAAGGGTCAAAGAGTTTCCAGTATCTGAAGGCGTTGTACCGATGTTTACTGTTGAAGATGAAGTCGTATCATTAATTGCTCCTGCTAATAGAGACGAACCGTTTGTAATATTTGCTGTTCCGCCTGTTTGAGTATAATTACTACTTGCGCCAGCTGCCAGGTGGTCTATGTTTAAAGTTCCACCGGCTAAACTAACATTGCCAGCCACTGTATCGGCTGTTCCTAAGTTTCCATCTAAAGTCGCTGTTCCGTTAGTGATTGCCAAAGTGTTTCCAGCTTCCAAGTCAACGACTGCCGCTTCAGCGAGCGAGCCACCGTTAATTGTTATTTGACTTGATGAACTAGGCGTGAAATTAACATTCCCACCGGTTATTGAACTACTAGCGCCTACCGTTAATTTGGCACCATTTTCTAAAGTCAAAGCTCCACCGGTTTGCAAATATTTGCCGTTTGAAGACGAACCGTTAGCATTAAATGCGTCGAGTGTTAAATTTCCTGTACCTGATAATTTTACAACCCCTGCCCAAGAGTCTGCTGTTCCTACATGCCCGTCTAAGGTTGCATTTCCGTCTGTTATATTTATTGTTCCGGATGGAAGGTATACAACAGCAGCTTCAGCTAAGGTTCCGCCTGCAATGTTCAAAGTGTTTTGTTCACCGCCTGCTAAAACAACTTCGCCGCTGTTTATTGCGCTGTCTGCGCCTAATGTTAATATTGAATTATTATAAAGAGTCAAGCTTGTCCCTGCACCGGTTTGCGTGTATTTGCCATTTGTTGTAATCGCAGATAAATTTAAATCACCAGTTCCATTTACATTAACATCACCAAGCCAAGTGTCGCCTGAGTCTAATGTTGCAGTGCCGCCGGATATATTTAAGGTGTTACCTGTTGCAATTGTTACTGCCGCATTGGAACCCAGAGTCCCACTTCCAGCAATAGTCAAGCTGTTTCCAGTATCTTCGGCTCCGCCCACCCCACCGATTTTAACGATACCGCCCGTAATTGAACTGTCCGCGGTAGATAATATCAAATTTGAAGAAACAGTAATAGGGCTAGTTTTTTGTGTTAAATCTAATTCTCCACCAGTTTGGTTATATGAACCATTAGAGGTGTCATGTAAAAGGCCTTCCATAGTAATTGTCCCACCAGTCAACGAGACATGCCCACCATTTGTCCAATTAATCATGTTGTTGTCCAAAGTTGCAGAACCAGCTGATACCAATAATGTGTTATCCGAGTCAAGATTTAGATAAACCCCAAAATTTCCGCCTGCGAGTTCTAGCGTACTTCCAGTTCCTAAAAAGCTCAAACTGCCTGTTGTGACGGCGCTGCCACTTGATAATTTGAAATCTGAGCCATTCGCCAATATCAATGATGCATTATTTGCTGAATCTGACTGGGTATATTTCCCATTTGTTGTATCGTGAGCAAATCCATCTAATGTTAAAGTTCCTGCTCCTGTATTTACAATTTTTCCAAGCCAAGTATCTCCACTATTAAAAGTTACAGAGCCGCCGTCTGTATCTCCTGATATATTAATAGTATTTTGTGCCTCAAAGTCTATAACAGCAGCGGCAGCTACGGTTCCGCCAGATACATTTAAAACATTACCCGAAGAACCTCCTTTGTCAAACGATACTTTACCGCCGTTAATATTACTTCCCGAATTCAAATTAAGTATTGACTCATTGGTTAGCAGTAAGCTTCCGCTTGCTTGGGTATATTGCCCGTTTATTGGTGTGTCACCTATAGCATTAAATGATGCTAACTCTAAATTTCCGCCAATGTTATTAACGGTTCCAAGCCAAATTGAAGGTTCATTTGAATAAAAGGCTACATTTCCTCCAGCTATGTTTAAGGTATTGCCGGCATTTATATTTATATTGCCGCCTTGAATTGAAGTTCCAGTGAGTAAAGTAAGACTTGTAGGTATTGAAGCAGAGCTATTGGCAATGGTTAATGTTCCTGTTGTTCCCATCGTAACGGCAGCCGAGTTTGTAGTTAAGCCGTTACATATTTCTAAAGTCGAATCAGTCGTTGAACCGTTACCATTAGCGATTGAAACGCTACCATCTTGTATTTTTGAATTTGAAGTCAATGTTAACTTTGAACCATTTTGCAATATTAAGGATGAGCCGGCATCCTGTTCTATAAATTCACCATTTGTGGTGTTATGCGTAATTGCGTCTAAGGTTAAAGTCCCTGTCCCTTGCGTAGGCAACTTTGCATTCATTCCCGAAAGATTAACCTCGCCAGCCCATGTATCAATTTGTGATCCTGAGCCATTTAATGTTACATTCCCGCCTGAAACTTCCAATGCGTTGCCTGAACTAATATCTACAGTTACGGCTGAAGAAAGAACCCCTCCTCCAACGTTAAATGTTCCACCCGTCCCAACATAATTAATTGCGCCACTAGTGATGTTGTTGGATGCGCCAGTCACTGTCACAACTCCAATGTCAGTAAGCGGACTGCCAACACGGCCACCTATTTGTATAACCGCTCCAGGACTGACCTGTGAGATTCCTCCATTTATTGTTAAATTATTAGAAAGAATAAGCGTTGAGTACCCAAAATTAGCAATTGCGGCCGCGGCGCCGTTGCTAATAATTGAACCTGGACCGGCAATATCCAATTGATTATCATTGGTAAAAATAATTGAATTGGCAGGACCTTGAATATAGATACCCTGTGACTCTATCGCTATAGCACTATTTGAGTTGGTATTTGCAATCGTAGTTCCACCTGGATCTGCAATAATATTGGAATTTACGGGAAAGCTCATCCCTCCCATAACCGCTTCTTGTAGAGCCATCCAAGGCGTAAGCGGGTCACCTGCAAAAGCTGGCAAATTAAACGTGCATAACGCCAATACTGCGCCGCATATAAACATTTTCTTTTTCATTAATACTTCCTTTATAAACCCTACGACTCAGCAATCAGCTTTTTCTTTTCAAATGTTTTTTGATTTAATGCCAAAAAGGAGCCGTCATTGGCGGTTCCCTTTTAGTCTAAATTAGTTTTTATTTTAATTCTTTGATTATTTCGTTTGTAATATCTGTTCCGCCTTCTAGAACAGTACCTTTTGTCAAAACTAAATCATAATCTGCAGATTTAACCTTTATAATTGCTCTGACACTTTTATCGAATTCCACCAGCTTTGTAGCGGCATCTTTATCAATAGCGGCTTTTTTTGTATTTAATTCTTTGTTATAATTTTCTTCTAATTCTTTTTTCTTTGTAGCATCTGTTTGTTTTGCAACATCAGCTTTTGCTTTTTCTACAAAGTTTGCCAACCCTGTTATTTTATTTTTTTGTTCAGTTTTTAAAGCGCTTATCTGTGGAGAATTTTCCACAATTTTTTGAACATCAACAACCGCCACACTGAAACCAGCAGAACCTTTTGCTGAGGCAAAGTTATTAGCCGATAAACCCAACACGAAAGTCATTAAACTGACTGTTAAAACTCTAGATATTTTATTCATTATATTACCTTCCTAAATCATATTAATACACCACTAAACGATACCTAATATTAACATATTCCTTTTTAAATACAATCATATAGACACCCCACCAAATTCAAATTATAAATATTATTATAAGTCGTATTTGTATGCCAGTTGCTTGTTGCCTTTAAACATTGGATTACAGGTATTTTCAAAACAAACTGTGCGACTGAATTCTCTTGCTAAAATTTTAAGTTTTATTAATGAATTTTTCTCGAGCGTTAATAAATATCGCCCTCCCCATTTGGTTAGTCAAGTGCGCAATGTATTTTACATCTCATCATTATAAAAATAATAAGAGAGATTGAGGAGAGAAAAACTAATGATTAAAACTAAAGCTTACTTCATAGTCAGTGCCGCATTGTTTTTATTTTTTTGCATAAATAATGCAGGTTTTGCAGTACAAGACACGGCAGTTAAAAGCAGATACCCCGATTACGCGTACGAATTCACAGGAAGAGACAAATGTGAAAACTTTAACCGAAGAATTTTCATCTTTAACTCGAAATTTAATAAATGTATCGTTCGCCCTATTAACACCGTTTGGGCATCTGTTATGCCAAAATATGGGATGGAGCGAGTGCAAAACTTTTATACCAACATGGAGTTTCCAATAAGACTTATGGGTTGCCTGCTTCAAAAAGATTTTAAGGCAACAAAGACAGAATCGGTTAGATTTTTAACAAACACCACGTTAGGAGTTGGTGGGCTTTACGATGTCGCTAAAACTCGTTTTAAAATCGAACCGTGCAACGAAGATATGGAACAAGTGCTTGCACACTACAAAGTCAAACAAGGACCATATATTGTATTGCCGATTGTAGCTTCAGGCAACGTAAGAGACATTGCCGGTCAAGTTTTAGATTGCCCGCTCAATCCGACGTCGTACATAATAGGACCAGTGGCTATGATAGCTAAATCTATCTCACTTGTAAACAAAACCACATCAATGCAATCGCTCTTTAAAGCGATAAATTACACCTATGCAGACCCCTACGAAATAACTAAAAAGCTTCAAGGCGTCGAAAAATATATTAAGAATACAAATTTAGACAGAGAAGATGTTTTTAAAGCTAAAACCGCCACTCAAGAAATTGTTAAAATCAACAACATTCCAGACAAACCCACAGACGAAATCAGTTTAAGAACCAATTTAAAAGCCGATATCCAACTCGAAAACTACAACCCTCAATGCCCATTGGTAGACGCTTTGCGAACATCAATGTTCGACGACAAAAGTTTAACAGACCCAACATGGTCTGAGTTATCGGTTTGGAACAGAAGTTTCAGCAAAAAAATTAAAACTTCCTCTGTTAACATAGAGCCTAATCATCCGAATTACAAATACAGATACATATTACAAAAAAATAAAACATCCCCTCTTGCCATTATCTACCCGTCGATCGGCGAAGGAATCATGTCATATCATTCCGTAGTTTTAGGGAAAATGTTCTATGACGCGGGCTATTCCGTCTTGATACAAGGGAGTACTTTCCAATGGGAATTTGTCAAGAGCATGCCTGACAAATTCAGACCGGGGGTACCTCCCAACGATGCACATTATGCAAGAATCGTAACCTCAAAAATAATTAATAACCTTCAAAGTAAAAACGCTTGTACATTTAATAAGAAAGTCCTTTTGGGAACTTCTTTTGGGGCCTTAACCACACTTTTCGTAGCCTCTCAGGAGGAAACCGAAAATACTTTGGGGATTACAAAATATATTTCTATCTGCCCACCGGTTGAAATATTTTTTGCTCAAAGACAGTTTGATAAATATGCCCAAGATTGGAAAAACAATCCGGGCGATATAAAAATGAGAGCCGCTATTGTTGCAGAAAAAGTACTACAGGCGACGCAAAATGTTTCTGACAAAAAGACAGGAAAGAAGCCTGAATGTATGCCTTTCACCGAGGATGAAGCAAAACTGGTAATCGGTTTTATTATGCAGCAAAAATTATCTGATTTAGTTTTTACAATCGAAAAATCGCCCACTTGCAAAAAATGTGATTTTTACAAATCGATTAACAATATGAATTTTGATGATTACGTTCAAAAATACATCCAAAAGCACAATCAAGACCCTCTTGATATTGCCCAGAACAAAGCATATGAGCAATTGAATTACGATACTAGCTTATATTCTTTAGCCAATTTTTTGCAGACAAACAAGGATTATAAAATCTATCACGCACTTGATGATTTCTTTGTAAACTCAGATCAATTAAGCTGGTTAAAAAAACAGACTGACGAAAAAGCAGTTTACTTCAGCAACGGTTCTCACTTGGGATTCTTATACAGAAAAGAATTTACAGACGAACTCAAAAAAGACATCTCGCTTCAAAATTCAACGCCTAAATCAATTGATAAGCCCAAAATTTAAACCGAAACTTCGTCTTGTTTTCTAAACTGCATTTCATAAAGGTGTTTATATTGACCCTCAGCGATTTGCATCAACTCATCGTGTGTTCCAAGTTCAACCAACTGTCCTTCGTTTATAACAGCCACTCTATCAGCATTTTGAATTGTTGAAAGCCTGTGCGCGATTACAAAAACGGTTTTGTGTTGCATCAAATTATCGATAGCTTTTTGCACAATTTCTTCTGATTTGTTATCCAAAGCTGATGTTGCTTCATCAAGAATTACAATCGGTGCATTTTTCAAAAACGCTCTTGCAATTGCAACACGCTGCTTTTGACCACCGGAAAGCAAAATTCCTCTTTCGCCGATTTCTGTATTTACGCCGTGCTCTAAGGAATCAACAAACTCAGTCAAATAAGCCATTTTAAGTGCTTTTGCAATATCTTCATCGCTTGCTTTGGAGTTACCCAACAATACATTTTCTTTTATTGTTCCAGCAAATAAGAAGTTATCTTGGAAAACTACTGCAATATTTTCTCTCAACGAATGTAGTGATAAATTTCTTATATCGACGCCATCAATTAAAATTTCACCGCTTTTAATATCATAAAACCTAGGAATTAGATTTACAAACGTAGATTTCCCGCCGCCGGAATTACCAACGAGTGCAAGCATTTCGCCTGCTTTTATCTTGATTGAAATATTATTTAGAACAGGGACGTTCGGAGTATATTCAAAGTTAACATTTTTGAATTCGATTTCTTTTTGAATTTTTGTTAACTCAACAGGATTCTCATTATCTTTAATTGGCAAATCTTGATTAAAAATATCAAACACTCTGTCAATCGCCATAAACGATTGTTGAACGGCAACCGCGTTACCACCAAGATTTTTGATAGGTGTGTAAAGCAAGATTAGCGCGATTATGAACGAAACAAAGTTACCACTTGTGATGTGTTCTTGAACAATTAACCAACTACCCACAGCAATAGCAAGACCGATTCCGATAGATACAACAAAATGCATAAACGGCGAAATCCAAGCTGTTTTTTGGGTCATTTTTATTGAAAGATGGAACACTGTATCTAAAATTTCTCTAAATTTATTCGCTTGAGGCCCTTGCAAATTGTAAGACGTAATCGTTCTATTTCCTGCAAAAGTTTCGTTATAAGTCGTATTTAATGCGGTAATTGAAACGTTGTTACTCATAACGACTGAGTTTATCATGCCTTTGACTTTTGATAAAGGAGCAACCGCGACACCAAGAACTACCACAGCAACCAGCGCTAATTCCCATGAATTGTAGAATAAAACCGAAACCAACGAAATTGATGAGAACAATCTTGTGACAAACACTTTTAAGTTCCCCAAAAGCCCAGCGCATGCGTTGTCTGCGTCATTGTTAAATCTAAACATTACTTCGCCTGAAGTAGCAGTATCAAAATACGATGGAGGGAACATCAGAAGCTTTTTATATAATTTATCTTTTAAGCTTATTGTAATTTTGCCGCCAACCCATATATTTAGGTAAGTTGCCAAATAGTTAAGTGCACCTTGAGCAGAGGTAAATCCAACAATTAAAAGAGGAATATACCAAGGAGCGCTCATGTTTTTGCCTACTACTACGATGTCTGTATAAGGTTTTAGGGCCAAGGCAATAACTGCGTCTAATGAACCAATTGGGATACAAATTAAAACCGAGAGTAGAGCTCTAAACCAAATTGGTTTTACGA
>Ga0302215_10002183_pt1 | contig 13604 bp, 12 predicted proteins | sample II_Fen_N3_1_FD_194580 | JGI IMG/M metagenome (GOLD analysis project Ga0302215, IMG submission 194580) | Peat permafrost microbial communities from Stordalen Mire near Abisko, Sweden - II_Fen_N3_1 | ecosystem: Environmental > Terrestrial > Soil > Wetlands > Permafrost | place: Sweden: Abisko...
GGAAAAGATTCACTTTCGATGACTCAAAAATACGGCAACGAAAAAGTATTCTCACCGGGAACAGTGATTATTTCGGCCGGTGCTGAAGTATCAGACGTGAAGAAAACCGTTGGTCAGGTAGTAGTAAATGACCCAAAATCGGCTGTTTATTATGTTGATTTCTCATTCGACACGCATAAATTAGGTGGTTCGGTATTGGGACAAACACTCAACAAACTGGGCGAAGAAGTTCCAACCGTACAAGATGCAGAATACTTCAAAGCTGCTTTCGATAGCATTCAGGAATTAATCAACAAAGATTTGATTCTTGCCGGTCACGATATTTCGGAAGGTGGTATGATTACTGCACTACTCGAAATGTGTTTTGCCAATGCTAACGGTGGTTTAAGTGTAAACCTAGAAGGAATTGCTGAAACATCATTGGTAAACATTCTGTTTGCTGAAAATCCGGGCGTATTGATTCAGGTAAAAGATCGCAAAGCGGTTGAGAAAATCCTTGAAGGTAACGGTGTAGGTTTTGCCCGCATTGCTACTCCTATTTCTGAACGTCGCATGGAAATCAAAAAGAAATCCGCTTCCTATTCGTTCTCAATTAATGAATTCCGCGATATCTGGTTCCGCTCGTCTTACTTGTTGGATCGCAAACAAAGTGGTGAAATCTGCGCTTCGGCTCGTTTCAATAACTATAAAAATCAACCATTGGAATTTGCATTTACCAATAGCTTTAACGGTAAATTCTCACAATTCAATTTGTCGCAAGACCGTAAACCAAGTGGTGTACGCGCTGCTATCATCCGCGAAAAAGGAACCAATGGTGACCGTGAAATGGCTTACGCACTTTACCTTGCCGGTTTTGATGTCAAAGACGTTCACATGACCGACTTGGCAACAGGTCGCGAAACACTGGAAGACGTGAATATGATTGTGTTCTGTGGTGGATTCTCCAACTCCGACGTATTAGGTTCAGCCAAAGGTTGGGCAGGTGGTTTCCTTTTCAACGAAAAAGCGAAATCAGCACTTGACAAATTTTATAGCCGACAAGATACCCTTAGTTTGGGTATATGTAACGGTTGCCAGTTGATGATAGAACTTGGATTGGTAAATCAGGATCACGACGTGAAACCACGTATGTTGCACAACGATTCACATAAATTCGAATCGAGCTTCGTTGGTCTTACTATTCCTGAAAACAATTCGGTAATGTTAGGTTCACTATCCAACAACAAACTGGGTGTTTGGGTGGCTCACGGTGAAGGAAAATTCTATTTACCAAAACCTGAAAGCGAATACAACATTATTGCTAAATACTCGTATGCCAGCTATCCTGCCAATCCAAACGGTTCGGACTATGGTGTTGCCGGTATTTGTTCTACTGATGGTCGTCACTTGGCTATGATGCCACACCCCGAACGTGCCGTGTTCCCATGGCAATGGGCGAACTACCCTGCCGACCGCAAAGCAAACGACCAAATCACTCCGTGGGTGGAAGCGTTTGTAAATGCACGGGAATGGGTGGAAAAACATAGTTGAGAGTTGACAGTTTAATATAGAGTCACGGCTTCACTTTAAGTGAGGCCGTGACTTTTTTCCGACAAACTCAGATTAATTTGCCAACACATTCTCCATTCCCCATTTTTCCAATTCATTAATAACAGGCGAAAGGCTTCTGCCCATAGCGGAAAGCGAGTATTCTACACGCGGAGGCATTTCCTTAAATTGTTCCCGTAAAATAAGTCCATCTACTTCCAATTCTTTCAACTGCTCGGTAAGAACTTTGCGGGAAATATCGGGAATACGAACGGCTATTTCTCCAAAACGTTTTGTACCTGAGCTTAGGCAATATAATATTATTGTTTTCCACCTTCCACCTATCAGTTGGAGTGTTGCTGTTACCGGACATTCAGTCTTTTCCTTTAATCTTGCCATATTAGTTACTTGTAGGTTACTACTATTTTATTGGTTACTAGAAAGTAACCTGCTTCTTATATAAACTATTATTAGTTACTTTGCGTAACAAAAGTAAGAATAATATCAATAGCGTGTTTCGATGAAATAAATATCATTCAATATTTAATCATTTCAAATCAATCAAAATACACTATATTTTGTTTTATACTTTGAGTTTGGAAATTAATATACAAATCGGTTATAATAAAGAAAGGAAACAAAAAAATGAAAATTGGAGTAACAGGTGCGACAGGTCAATTAGGTCGCTTAGTGATCGAGAGTCTGAAACAAAAAATAGCTGTCGAAACAATAGTAGCCTTAGTTCGAAACCCTGCAAAAGCAGCCGATTTAGGTGTGGAAGCACGTGCGTTTGACTATACACTGCCAGAAACATTGGTAGCTTCGTTGCAAGGAGTTGATAAATTGTTGCTGATTTCGGGTAACGAAATTGGGCAACGCTTACCGCAACACAAAGCTGTAATTGCTGCGGCCAAACAAGCGGGTGTGAAACAAATTCTGTATACAAGCATTTTACACGCCGACAGTTCACCACTTTCGTTGGCCGTAGAGCATTTAGGAACCGAAGTTGCCCTAAAAGAATCAGGACTAACTTACACCATTCTTCGTAACGGCTGGTACACCGAAAACTATACAGGCTCAGCCAAAGGTGCCATTAGTGCCGGAGCATTCATTGGAAATGCCGGTGATGGTAAGATTTCTTCTGCAGCACGCGCAGACTATGCCGAAGCAGCCGCTGTGGTATTGGCGGGCGAAGGTCACGAAAACAAAACCTACGAATTGGCAGGCGACGAAGCATATACGCTTACAGAACTTGCTACAGAAATATCAAAACAAAGTGGAAAAACCGTTCCATACAATAATCTGTCGGAAGCGGAATATGCCGGAATTTTAAAAGGTTTTGGGTTGCCCGATGGCTTAGTGGAAATGTTAGTCAATTCTGACACAGGAGCATCGAAAGGTGGATTGTTTGACGATTCGCATGTACTTTCTACATTGATTGGTCGCCCAACAACAGCATTAGCAGAAGTTGTTGCTAAAGCGATAGCTTAATACAAATAGCAATCCATTAATTAAACTTCCGGCACACAACATACAATCACGACTCGGCTTATACTGGGTCGTAATTTTTTTATCCTTTCAGATTTTTCAATAACATTTGTGAGAACTCGGTAACTGCTTTTTTCTGATAATTATCCTTCAGCCACATAAGAGCAGCCCTCATATTCAATCCCTTTTCTACAAACGGTACTGCCTTCAGTTCTTTCTCGTTGATAATGGTCGACTTGGGCAAAATGGAAATCCAGTGTTTGGTTTTGATCAGTTGAAACATGATATTTATATCGTTCAGTTCCAGTTGAGGTTCTACTTTTTGTTTATTCGTTAGTAAGAAATTATCGAAAATAGCTCGGGCATGCATCTCTTTGATGGTAAGAGCCAATGGATAGTCATTCAATTTCTCCAATGGTATTTCTTTCAAAGCAGCCAGTGGATGATAACGATGCATAATTACACACATGGGTGAATCAAACAAATACTCGCTTTCTACAGATTCAAATGGTAGTGGCGACTCAAAACAAAGTGCCAAATCCAGTTTATGATCTTTCAGGTGCTCCAATAGTTTGTTGGCCGTCTGACATTCTACCGATACTTTTATGTTGGGATATTTCTGTGAGAATTTCAACAATGTATCCGTCAGTAACGAGCAGAGACTGAACGTGCCACCAATGCGTAACGTTCCGGTATGCAGGTTCTGCAAATCTTTCATTCGTTGTATCGCATCCTCTGACCCCGCCACCGTTCTTCGGGCATAAGGCAGCAACATTTCACCAGCTTCGGTCAGTTCAATGCGCTTTTTTATCCGCTTAAACAACAATATATCCAGCTCTATCTCCAATTGTTTAATTTGCTGTGAAAGTGTGCTTTCTGCAATATTAGAAGCCTTTGCTGCTTCCGTAAAATTCAACAATTCTGCCGATTTTATAAAATATTTCAATTGTCTTATTTCCATATACAGGGATTTATTTCACAAAGATACGGCATTCATCTTGGGTCTGAAAACACAATCAAAACTTTTTAGTTAGCACACATTACAATCGATAGGTAATACCGATTAATTCATAGATTTTATCCCTAATAAAAATAAGAATCGGTTGAAATGAACACACTAACTTTGCACCCGAAACAAGAAACAATTGGAAACCATCATAAGTCAAAGTACAACAACGATACTAAAACTATGAGAAGTTAGCCTGCAACTAAAAAACAATTTTCTACACATGCAACTGATAAGATTTATCAAAAACTGGACGCTTCCGCTATCCATGATCACCGGTGTCCTTGCCTACTTCATTTTTGTGAACATTCCGATGTTGGCACCCATTAAACCATTTGCCAACGAATTTATCAACCTCGCACAACCTACGCTGATTTTTCTGATGCTTTTCGTCACCTTTTGTAAGGTCAATCCGCGTGATTTGCATCCCACCCGCATGCATTTGTGGATGTTGCTTATTCAGGTAGGTGCCTTTTGTTTGTTGGGCTTACCGCTCGTTTTCTTTCCCGACACCCAATATCGCGTTGTACTCGAAGGAGCCATGATTTGTATGATTACACCCACCGCCACTGCCGCGGCCGTAATTACAGGCAAACTGGGCGGAAATACGCAATCGCTGGTAAGTTACACCATCATTATCAACATGGTTTCTGCCATTGTCATTCCCCTGGCATTGCCCATGGTGCATTCCAATCCATCGTTGAGCTTTTTTCCATCGTTTCTACTTATCCTGCGCAGAGTGTTTCCATTGCTTATGCTTCCGTTTGTAGCAGCATGTGCTGTTCGTGCATATTTACCTAAACTACATGCAAAACTGATTAGTTTCAAAGACCTGGCATTCTACTTATGGGCTGTAGCTTTAGCCATAGCTGTAGGAGTCACTGTACGAAGCATCGTACACACTGATGTAGCTATTACTTTACTCGTAGGTATTGCCGTGGCTTCACTTATCACTTGTGTTGTTCAGTTTGCCATTGGACAAAAAATCGGATTACAATACGATGACCGTATTGGAGGTGGACAAAGCCTTGGACAGAAAAGCACTGTTTTCTCCATTTGGTTAGGTGCCACTTTTATGAGTCCGGTGACTTCCATGGCCGGTGGTTTTTATAGTATCTGGCACAATGTGTACAACTCGTATCAACTCTACCAAAACCGTAAAGAGAATGAAACTGATTATAAACAAACTAAAAAAGACACATCACCTGCTTGTGCAGCTCTGTGACCGAGCTATTCAGGAGAAGTATTTCAAGGATGAAACAGACTTCCGACCATAACATGAATTCGAAATAAGCAATTAATAAATTAAGCTTCCGGCACAAAACATGCAATCACGACTCTGCTTATGCAGGGTCGTGATTTTTTATTATTCAGCGATTGAATTAAAATGTCCTTTTTTTACACGCTGTAAACGAAACAATATCTTTATTTTTGCATACTAAAGATGGATAAGTTTCAAATCATACAACCTTCCGCGTTGCTTGCACCTTATGTTAAGCAGTATTGGTTTTTACGGGTGGATAGCGTAGCGCACGGATCGCAACGTGCTATTCCCTGCGGGACTATGGGGCTTGTTTTTAATCGTGGAGACAGAATATATTCATCGCTTGAAAAAGATTTTCAGTCAAGATCGCATCTCTTTGGACAATCAACAACTTATGCTGATATGTATTTTGAAAAGCTGGATCTGATTATAGTTGTATTTCAGCCTATTGGGGCTAAAGCATTTTTTAGCATGTCAATGGACGAATTGAGAGGACAGAATATAGAGATTGATGCTCTGAGCGATCCTCATATTATGGAATTGGAAGATCGTTTGATGGATACTGCTGATAATAAAACTTGCGTTCATTGGATTGAACAGTTCTTGTTGAAACGTCTTTATCAATTTGAAGAATACAATTATAAGCGACTGATATCTGCTATCGGAACTATCAATTATAGAGAAAATAATGTTTCCGCACTGGCGCATGAGGCTTGCCTGAGCCAAAAACAATTCAAACGTATTTTTACAGACTATGTCGGCTTAAACCCGAAGGAATTCTTACAAATCGCCCGTTTCTCAAAAACCACTCACACACTACAAACCAAACCACTAATTAGTTTAGATGACTTGGCTTACAAATATGGCTATTATGATCGGTCTCATTTAATCAAAGATTTCAAAACATTCTCAGGATATAAACCAACAGAGTTTATCGCCAATTGCGATCCTTATTCCGACTACATGTCTTTATTTCAAACTTTTTTCATCGATATAAAGTATCAATTAAAGTAGATTTAGTATGAATATAGAGCTAGTTTAAAAAGGGCTTCGCCCCTAAAACCCCACTTCATTTTTTGGCTTGAACCAAAAAACGAAGCAAAAAAGTTCAAGACTGCGCCCAGTTCACTCGAAAAACGGACGTTCGATGGCTAAAATCTTCCAAACTCGCTCCATCGTCGCTCAAACAAGGAAGATTTTCAACGCCATCTTCACTTGTTTTTCGGCTCACTGGAAGAGGTCGGTCATTAGCAACCTTAGCAATATCAATTAGATATTACGAAGGACAATCATTAAATTTATTCAGTATGAAGATTTTAATTTACGGTGCCGGAATAGTTGGTTGTACCTATGGTTGGCAGCTATCCGAAGCCGGTCATGATGTAAGTGTTTTAGTACGGAAAGGAAAGAAAGAGCAAGTAGATAAAAATGGGCTTGCTATACATTGTGCCGATTTCAGAGGGGGTCAAAAGCAGATGAAACAAATCGTTTTTCGGCCCAACGTGATTGAAGAACTATCGTCGCAAAATGATTTTGAATACATTATCGTATCGACCAATAACCTTTGTTTAAAGGATATATTGCCGGTATTAAGTCAGTCGGCAGGGAAAGCACATATTCTTTTCTTCCAAAATATGTGGAACGATTTTGACGAAATAGCCAACCATCTTTCTCCCGAACAATATTTCTTTGGCTTCCCTTTTATGGTTGGAGGAGGTCGGGATAACAAAAGTATTTACAGCGCGATTTCCGGTTTAAAATACTCCTACACTCCGCTCGGAGAATTGAACGGAAAAACAACAGCTCGTGTACAAAAAATGGCGAAAGCATTGGAAGAAGCGGATCTTAAACCTATAATTTCAACTCAAATCAGGGTGTGGCTTATCACGCATTATGCCGTCGCTGCAGGTATGTCTGCAGGAATAATAAAAGCAGGAGGTGGTAAGGCTTTTGCCGGTAATTCAAAAGTTATCAGAGAAACAATAAAATCTATCCGAGAAGGACTTGAGGTTTGTTTAAAAAGAGGAATTGACCCGAAAACAGAAAAGGCGAACAAACTATATTATTTACCCCTGTTTATTAGTGTGTCTATTGCTAAAAAGATTTATGCTAATGAAGCATTGTCCATTATGTTTGATGGACATACCAAGCATTCTCCAGACGAAATGAAAAAAATGCTTGAAGACATAATTGAGTGTGGAGAAAAACTGAATGTAGATATGCCTTTTTTGAAGCAGTTTAATGAAAGCGCAATTCAATAGGATAGCATACTCGCATCATTCGATGTGATAGCCTCATTTCAGACACTCTGAAAACCTCGTTTCAGACACCCTGAAAGCCTCGATACTGACACTCTGAAAGCCTCGGTATTGACAGGCTGAAAGCCTAAGCTCCGATACACGGTGTATAAAACAACTATAAATGTGACTAAATCATAGGCTATAAGACTATTTCATACAAAAAACACCTCTGCTGACTTATCCGCAAAGGTGTTTTTATTTAATTAAGGTTAGGTAAAACACTAAATACTACTAAGTACAAACATAAACAAAAGTGGAAATAACAATCCAGAAATGGCTAATAACCAGATTTTCTTTTTGACGGCAGGTGAAGGCGATTTCATCATCAAACCGGTCACGGCAATTATGATCAGCGAGATGCCAAAGGCGTCGGAATAATAAATCCACCAACTGGAGCTGTTTTTGTGCAAATCCATGATATGCCCAATAACTGGCGTTTTTATGAATTCAGTAATCTCACCTTTACCCGTTTTAAGGTCTATATCAATATCGCAGTTTGCGCAGGATATTCTCAACTCGCCTTTGCGAACATTGTGTCTTTTTACCTTGTCGTCTATGCCTTGTTTTTTCACCAATTCCGCCACAAAGTCTTCATTAATGGCCGATTCCTCTATAGGCTGAGCAAGCACTATTTCCTTTTTAGTAGTGGTGTATTTATCGGGATGCCACGACTGGCGATGGTTCATAAAGATACCCGACAACGCAAACGAAATGATTAGCCCGACATAAAAGTAGCCCAGATTGGCATGAAGGTTTCTGATTTTCTTTCTGTTAATCATTAGTTGAAATTATATTGAGCATTAATACTGAAGTTGAACGGAGCTATCGGGTTCAGACTATTGTCATCGTGCACATTGTAGCTGAGCGTATTGGTTATATTGCTAAGTTTGGCTTTGAAATTCCATTTATTCAAATCATATCCAAGGGTAATATCGTGAGTAAAATAAGCTGCCAGCGGAATAAGCTTATAAGCATCGTTCTGTACATTTATTCGGGTGGACCGTCCGGCAAAGCGCTCGCCGATATAGGAAGAAATAAACCCTAACTGCAAATTTTTAAACGCGCCTTTATCGAAAGTATAAGTTGCACTCAGGTTGGCTGTGTTTTTAGGATTGTACTTTAATTCACTACCCACTATGTAGGTGTTACTTTGCGTGTAGGTAGTCTTTGTGTAGCTGTATCCGCCCATTATTCTCATATTTTTAAATGGCATGTATTCCATGTCCAGTTCCGCGCCCTGCGTTTTAGTAGCTCCGGCCAGTTCTTTTACATTGCTGTTGGTGTTACCGTTTTCGAGCGAAGTTTGTGCCTGATTACTGTTGTTTATTTGATAAACAGTAGCATTGACCGAAAGTTTACTGTTCAATAGTTTATTTTTAATTCCAATTTCGTATTGGTCTATGATAGAAGGATCCAGCGCGTTGCCATTGATATCTACTCCTGTATTCAAAGTAAATGAGTTTGAATAAGAAACAAACAGAGATTGCTGTCTGGTGGGTTGCAGCGTTAAACCTATTTTAGGAGAAAATACGTTATCGTTGGATTTTGTTTCCGCTGTTTTTTGAGTAGAATAGGTATAAACATTGCTTGTCGATTTGATATTTGAATACCTGCCGCCCAACAATAATTTGACATATTTCTGCAAGCTAATCAAATCCTGTGCGTAAATTCCATAACGGTCGAGAGGATTCTTAGTCAGCGTATTTTCAGTAAGTACGGGAATGGTGGGCTCCAGCGAAGGATTATATTCATTGTAGATATTAATCTGGTCGTAATTTGCAAACGGATTATACGCAGTGGTACGTGTTTCGGACGATTCAATATCAAAGCCTACCAGTGCCTGATGTCTTATAGCTCCTGTTTTAAAGTTTGCATTCAGGTCTATTTGTTCAATAAAATAATTGTCGTCCACCGCACTCCGCTGAATACTCCTTTTCCAGTCGCCGTTTTGTGCTATCACACTTCCACTGGTGTTCGGACGGGCATTGCTGAACAGGTCAGTATTATAATATCTCAATCCGGTCAGCGACGAGAGGCTTAATTTATCGTTGAACTCATGGGTAATTTTTGCAGACATAAACGATTGCTCGGCCTTATATTTCCCCCACGACACACCGGTAAACCTGTCTCTGGGTATGTCTACCAGTTGATAATTGACAATGCCCGTTCCAAAGTCGGGGGTGGTGTTGGTGTTGGTATAATCGCCTTCAAGCAAAACGGTTGTTTTAGGAGTTAGCTGAAAGATCAATGACGGATTAATGTAGTAGGTTTTCGAATCCACGTATTTCCTAAAACTATTGGCTTGCTCGTACGAACCATCCAGTCTGAATGCAATTGTTTTTTGCTTATTCAGCGAACCATAAAGATCGAACTGAGGTTTGAAACGTTCGAAGCTCCCATAAGTCATCGCAACATTGCCGCCAAAGTCGAATTTAGGCTTTTTAGTAACCAAATTCATAACACCGCCTGCATCTACATTACCAAACAGCAGAGCAGAATTTCCTTTCAGAATTTCGGCTTTCTCAATACCACTCAATTCAGTTTTCATACCTCCGTAATAGCGGATTCCGTTTTTAAAGGTATTGGTGCTTGTGAGATTAGTGCCCCTCGATGCAATTTCCTCCTGATAGCCACCGGTGGTACTCATAATGTACATACCGTTTACGTTTTTAAGAAGGTCGGTGATGTTACTTATTTGCTGTGCCTTGAGGGCATTTTCGTCTATCACTATCAGAGCCTGTGGTAAATCCATCTCGTTGACATTCATTTTACCCACTGCAAGATTCTTTTTACTTTTAGCAATAACGGCAACCTCGTTCAGCTCGTAGGAACTGAGAGAATCACCCATCGAAAATTTACGCTCACCAATAGCCGGAGTATTGTTTTCGGCATGTAGCGTAAAAGCATTCAACGTGGATAGAAATAATCCACTTATTAAAACAACTGTTTGTATCTTTTTCATTATGTAGAGTTATTATAAATTTTATGCTGCAAAGATAGATGGCTAAAAAAGTGGTCACAACCGCAGAAAGTAGGTAAAATTCATTGTTGGACTCATTACTTATGGGGATAAATTATGGTCATGTTCCGCCCACATTCTACAACAAGAGAAATGAACAAATCATCGTTTCTCTTGTCTTATATTTTCAGGTATTTACTTTTTGTCAAAGAATAATGGTTATTATTTGACCTATTTATCAACATAATTTTCAAATAAGCTAAATAAGTGGTAATTTTGCAGTGTTTTGTCAAAAGACAGGTAGGAACAGGCAAAAGCAAATTTATATTTAGCATAATTTATGCTCACAAATGAAAAAAAATTATAGCTACATAATTCTGATTTTACTGTTTATAACGCCGGTTTATGCTTACTCAACCGATGCGATGGTAACGGTGTATAAAGATGGAGAGTTTGTATCGCGATACCAGCAATTAATCAGAACCACACCCGACATAGCGTCATCTGTGGTCAATGATCTGGTCAATGAGTTTCATAATTCTCCTGAAAATCTTTCCAAATGGGCTTTAAAAGACTTAGGATTACAGGAAAAAACTGATAATGAACTTATTTTTGTAATAAAGCCGTCTGTCTTTGATAAAAAAACGGGGATAACGCATGGAAATTTCGATATTATAGTTCCACATATCAAGACATTTAAAGATGTGAAGGTAGACGCGATTGTTTCAAAAAAGCAACTGAAAAATGGCGAGATCAAAACTACCGCCGAGATAATCTATTCAAGTTTGCTACTGAAACACGCACTGGGAAGTGTAACTATAATCCCACAAAAAAATAACGAACAGCTTTTCATTACTGATGTAAGCATTAAGTTCGGGTGGTTTTTCAATATTTTTATTACAAAGAAACGTTACAAAAGCATTGTTGAGTGGCGAATAAAGAAATTCAGCGAAAACCTGAAAGCGGAATGCGAGAAAAGACAAAAATCTGTAAATGCAGCCCGGGCAAACAACTAATGAAATAAAAAAACGATTATGTTGAGTTACTTCCTGAGAAAACGCAATGTTCTTCTTTTGTTCTTACTTTCATTATTTACGCATACTAAGGCTACAACAAACGATTCCATCTCGACAGTGTACAAGGATGGGGTGTTTATTACGTATAGTCAGATTCGGGTTTATGCTTCGGATAGCATTTCCAATCTGGTGATTAACAAGTTTGTCAATCAAATGTGCTACGATTTGGATGACCTGTATAAATGGGGCTTAAAGGGCATGCACTTAGACAATGAAAAGGACGAATTACTGGTATTCGATTTCAAAACAACGGTTTTTAATCCGAAAACAAATATACTTAAAGGCGGAGGCGATGTAAAGGTAACCGGTATAACCAAGATTCCAAATATCTTTGTATACACCAAACTCAGTGAAAAGACACATTCCAACGGACGAAAGGATGTACATTTGGATTTAGCTTCGCCCAACGTTTTGCTGAAAAACCTGAATGGTATTTTTTCATACGTTCCGTATAAGAATAAATCAGGCTATTACACATTGGAAACTCATGTTAAGTTTGGATGGTTTTTCAATATATTTATAACCCAAAACCGCTACAAAAAAATAATGGAGTGGCGCATAAGGCAGTTGATAAAGAATCTCAAAGAAGAGTCTGAGAAAAGAGAAAAGGCATTGAAACAGTGAACAGTTATCAGTTATCAGTTATCAGTGAACGTTTAAAACAATTACACAGCATAAAAAATATACGATTGAACATACAATATGGCCGAAAAGACATTATTAGAGAAATTAGAAGGATTACAACATAAGTTCGAAGAGATTTCGACATTAATTACCGACCCTGCTGTAATTGGCGATATGAAACGATACGTGAAACTCAACAAAGAGTATCGCGAATTGGAACGTATCATGCAGGCACAACAAGAATATAAAACCGCATTATCACATTTGGCAGAAGCTAAAGAGCTGATGAATAGCGAAACCGATGCCGAAATGCGGGAAATGGCTAAATTGGAGATTGACGAGATTGAGCCGAAGATTCCTGAAATGGAAGAAAACATCAAACTACTTTTAATTCCGGCCGATCCTGAAGATAATAAAAATGCTATAGTTGAGATTCGTGGTGGAACAGGTGGCGACGAGGCTGCTATTTTTGCCGGCGACTTATTCCGCATGTACATTAAATACTGCGAAACAAAAGGGTGGAAAGTAGAAGTTACCAACCTCAGCGAAGGAACTTCAGGTGGTTACAAGGAGGTTATCTTCACCGTTTCAGGTGAAAACGTTTATGGAACATTGAAATATGAATCGGGTGTGCACCGTGTGCAACGTGTACCGCAAACCGAAACGCAAGGACGCGTTCATACCTCCGCTGCCACAGTGGCAGTACTCCCCGAAATGGAAGAATTTGACTACGAACTGAAAGAATCGGATGTTCGCGTAGATACATTTTGTTCGTCGGGAGCCGGAGGGCAATCGGTAAACACCACCTATTCGGCTATCCGTTTGGTGCACATTCCTACAGGCACTACCGTACAATGTCAGGACGAAAAATCGCAACACAAAAACAAAGCGAAAGCGATGAATGAACTTCGGTCACGTTTATATGCTGTTGAACATCAGAAATACCTGGACGAAATTGGCTCGAAACGTAAAACCATGGTTTCTACCGGCGACCGTTCGGCTAAGATCCGTACCTATAATTATCCACAGGGACGTATCACCGATCACCGAATCAACTTCACTATTTACAACCTGTCAGCCTTTATGGGTGGCGATATACAAGGTGTAATTGACCAACTGATAGTAGCAGAAAATGCGGAAAGATTAAAAGAAAGTGAACTATAAAACCACAGTAGCCTGCGGCGATATTTGTTCCCTTTGGTCACGTTATTAACCTGCGGCGATATTCATTGATATTAGCTTCGCGACACTTTATAATTATACAGTTACACATTTCAACTTTACACATTACACATTTACACAATATTATGACCAAACAAGAACTTTTCGAAAACATACAACGCAAAAAATCATTTCTTTG
>Ga0302215_10002186_pt1 | contig 13590 bp, 9 predicted proteins | sample II_Fen_N3_1_FD_194580 | JGI IMG/M metagenome (GOLD analysis project Ga0302215, IMG submission 194580) | Peat permafrost microbial communities from Stordalen Mire near Abisko, Sweden - II_Fen_N3_1 | ecosystem: Environmental > Terrestrial > Soil > Wetlands > Permafrost | place: Sweden: Abisko...
ATGGTCTGTATCACATGCGTGAAAGGGTTCAATAGTTCCTTTCAACAATTGAACCCTTTCACGCATGTGATACAGACCATTACCTTTTACTAAAGTCGCATGATTGCCTTGAAAACCCTTACCATTGTCTTCAATAATCAAGATAAGTGTTTTATCTTCACAAAGTAACAAAATTTGTAGCAATGATGCTTCTGCGTGTTTTACTGAATTGTGAATAGCTTCTTGTATAATTCTATACAAATACATTTGAATTTTCTCATCTAAATTCTTAGGAACTGATTTATGATCAAATGTAATAGTCATTTTTGAATTTACCGAAGATTTATCGACTAAACTTCCAACTGCTGTTACAATTCCAAATTCTGCCAAACTCGATGGCATTAAATTGTTTGACATACGACGAACATCATCGATGGTACTTCCAACAAATGCTTTAGTAATTTCAATTGTTGAAGCAATTTTATCCGTATCATGTTCTTCATCAAGACTTTCAAGTCGCATTTTTATTGCAATGAGAGATTGCCCAATACCATCGTGTAACTCGCGAGAAACTCGTTTACGTTCATCTTCTTGACCATCGATAAATGAAGACAATTGCTTTTGACGCTCCATATTTAAAGCTGTTTGAGCAATCACTCTATCGGTAATATCGTGAATTACAGTACTATTAACACGTTTGCCTTCAAAAAGAATCGGGCTCTTCTTTATTTCCACATGAAAGAATGTACCATCTTTTCTAAAACAAGTTGTTTCGAATGTTAATGATTTATCAACATCAATATAATCAACTTCGTGTTCATGTAAAAAAATAATATCGGAAATATGAAGCTCCATTAATTCCTCAATACAATACTTTGTAAGAGTCGCTAAACCTTTATTTACAAGTATTGGTTTCATTAAATCGTGAATAATGATTCCGTCTTTTGTAGCCTCATAAAAACGATCAAGACGTTTCTCTCTTTCGATTATTTCACTTGTTTGTTCCTTAATACGAGTTGACATCACATTAAAACTTTCGGTCAACTCTCCTATTTCATCGGAACTTGTTACAGGTAATGTTAAACCGTATTTACCTTTTGAAACTTCGAGAACTACCTTCGTTAATTTAACAAGAGGTACAGTTATTTTATATGATATAATAAATGCAAGAAACAATACAACAATCGAAACAATTGCAATTATGGTAATAATATCGTTTCGTTGTTGTTGTACGGGATTAATCAATTCATTTAAATCGATTTCTACTAACAAAGCCCAATTTAAATCAGGAATATTAATGTAAGAATACGTACTTAAAACATCGATATTTCTATAATCCTTTTCAACAATAATTCCGCTTTTTGATTTAAATGCATCAATTGTTTGTTTTGTTTTTACCAATTTATTCATAACAGAAGTAGAGTCGAACCTTGACTTACTTCGCATGATAAAATCATTACCAACTAGATAAGATTCACCACTATAGCCCATACCTGAAAGTGAGGTATTTACAAAAATGAGTTTATTGATAGCTTCATCAGGAATTCCAAGTGACAACATTCCAACAACTGAACCTTTTGCATCAAAACATGGAATTGAAACTAAAATGACGTTAGAATTAAGTATTTTTTTATAATCGGATATTGTACTTCGTTTTAGTTTTTCAATTTTAGATAAAATAGATAAAAAAACAGCTGAATTATCACCTTTTTCAAGTTCACTTTTACTATAAATTGAGTCTTTGGAAATAAAGACGACTTTATTTGTTGATTTTGAATAATACGTTACAAACGAATAGTAATCACTCTTTAATAGAATCTTAATGATTTGTTGATTTTTGTTTTGTAACGAAGAAAATGGATTGGAATCGTATGATTTTTGCAAAAATTGTAAATCGCGCAATCTGTCATTAAAAAACATTTCAATTTGATGTTTTTTAAATTCACGAACCGATGTTAATTGATTTGAAGTTCGATCGAGAACTGCATTGTAGGAACTATTATAAATGTAAAAGCCTAAAAATACAATTGAAGTGACACATAATAAAGCAAAATAGACAACTAATTTTTCCCGAATTGATATATCGTTTTTTGCAATGCTCATTTATAACATATTAATACGCAAAAATACAATAGTTTTTTTATCACACAAAGCAAAATTATAAATATTAATAAATACACATAAGTAAATTACACATTTAAATACAAAAGCATATTTTACATTACAATTACCACATTTAACATACAATATTTATGTATTTTTGCAACGCTAAAAAAATATGTTTTTTTGTATTCCTTTTTTTTTTTTTATTGTACATTTGCCTTACAAATTAACATAAGTATTTATCATTAAAAAAGTATTGAAATGGCTAAAATGTCGCCTCAAGATTACATCGAACGTGAGAGCAAATACGGAGCTCACAACTATCATCCACTACCAGTCGTTCTTGAAAGAGGCGAAGGTGTGTTTATGTGGGATGTAAATGGCAAACGTTATTACGATTTCCTTTCTGCATATTCTGCAGTTAATCAAGGACACTGTCATCCAAAAATTGTGGATGCAATGGTTGAACAAGCAAAAAAACTAACATTAACATCGAGAGCGTTTTATAATAATATATTAGGCGAATTCGAAGAGTTTATAACCAAATATTTTGGCTACGACAAAGTTCTTCCAATGAACTCGGGAGCTGAAGCTGATGAAACAGCAATTAAACTTTGCAGAAAATGGGCTTATAAAGTAAAAGGAATTGCTGACAATCAAGCAAAAATTATTGTATGTGATGGTAACTTCCATGGCCGTACAGTAACAATTGTTTCAATGTCATCAGATCCTGATTCTTATGGTGGATTCGGCCCATTTACTCCAGGATTTGTAAGAATTCCTTATGACGATACAGCTGCTCTTGAAGAAGCATTAAAAGATTCAAACGTAGCAGGATTTCTAGTAGAACCTATTCAAGGTGAAGCTGGAGTTTATTGCCCACAAGACGGATATTTGAAAAAGGCTTTCGAATTATGTAAAAAGAATAACGTTCTTTTTATTGCAGACGAAATCCAAACAGGTATAGCTCGTACAGGTAAAATGTTGGCTTGCGATCACGAAGGTGTTCGTCCTGATATCCTTATATTAGGAAAAGCAATTTCAGGTGGTGCTTTCCCAGTTTCATGTGTTTTAGCTGATGATGAAATCATGCTTACTATTAAACCAGGCGAACATGGTTCTACTTATGGTGGAAATCCAATTGCTTGTGCAGTAGCAATGGCAGCATTAAAAGTTGTAAAAGATGAAAAATTGGAAGAAAATGCTGAACGTCTTGGAAAAATATTCCGTGCAGAATTAGAAGCATTCCATCATCCAATGATTGAGCTAGTACGTGGAAAAGGTTTATTAAATGCAGTCGTAATTAAACCTCACAACGGAAAAGAAGCTTGGGACGTATGTATTGCATTATCAGAAAATGGCTTGTTGGCTAAACCAACCCACGGTCATATTATCCGCTTTGCACCTCCATTGGTTATTACTGAAGAGCAAATAAAAGAATGTATTGGAATTATCAAAACAACACTTGATTTATTCAATTAATATTTGTTAATAAAATATTTTTTAAAGCCCTGTTTTTTCAGGGCTTTTTTTTTATATATTCACACCTTCTATTTTTTAAGTTTTTATTTTTAATAGTGAATAATATAAACTAAACGAAAAGTGCACAGCTCTAACGATCACGACAAACCCAAAGGACTTAAAGCCAGGATAATTAAAGATACTGGAGTAAACATTACAGAATGTTACCAATGTGGTAAATGCACAGCTGGTTGTCCCCTCAATGAAGAAATGGACATTATGCCCAATCAGGTTTTGAGAATGCTTCAACTTGAACTTCCAGGTTATGAAGATAAATTACTAAAATCGATGTCGATATGGCTTTGTTTAGCTTGCGATATGTGTTATCAGCGATGTCCACAGGAAGTATTACTTTCGAAAGTAATGGATTATCTTCGTCAAGAATCAATTCGACAAGGGAAAGTAAATCCAAAAGCTAGTGACATTCTTAAATTTCATCAATCGTTTTTAGAATCGATTGAAAAGAATGGTAAATTGCATGAAATGGGATTGACATTAAGTTATAAGCTTAAAACAATGAACCTAATGCAAGACATTTCAGTTGCACCTGCAATGTTATCGAAAGGTAAATTGAGCTTATTTCCGCACAAGGTTAAAAACCTTAAAGAAATCGAAAAATTATTCAAAAAAACTAGTGAGAATAAAGGAGGTGAACAATGATAATAGGTTACTACCCTGGTTGTTCGCTTGAAGGAACAAGCAAAGAATATAGCGATTCGCTATTTGCTGTTGCCGAAAAATGCGGAATTAACCTAGAAACAATAAATGATTGGAACTGTTGTGGAGCATCGGCTGCACATAATTTAAATCACGATTTAGCAATAGCACTCCCCGCTCGAACCATTGCATTAGCTGAAAAGCAAGGACTTACTGAAATTGTAATTCCATGTGCTGCATGTTACAGCCGTCTATCACAATCGCAATTAGAGATGAATAATCATTATGTCATCAAATCAAAAATCGAAACTTATTTAGAAATGAAGTTTACTGGAACAATAAAATTATTGACAGTAATCGAATTTCTTGAAAAATATATATTCCCTCAAGTAGATAAGCATGTGGTAAACAAATTAAACCAAAAGACAGCTTGTTACTACGGATGTTTATTGGCTCGCCCAAAAGAAATTTCATCGTTAAAACGATCGGAAGACCCAATGGAAATGGAAGAAGTATTGAAAATTGCTGGTGCCACACCTGTTAAATGGGCTTATAAAACAGAATGTTGCGGAGCTGGTTTATCGGTTTCGAGAACTGACATTGTAGCAAAACTTTCGGGTAAAATTCTTGAAGATGCTGTCGATAATGGTGCAGAATCAATAATTGTAGCATGTCCAATGTGTCATATGAACCTTGATATGCGTCGCCCCAATATTAAAGAACAAATTAAGAAAGATATAAACATACCTGTGTTATTTATAACTCAAGCTTTGGGATTAAGCATGGGAATATCGGCCGACAAACTTGGATTAAACAAGCATTTTGTCCCAACAGATAAAGCAGTGAAATGTATTATTAAAAAGGAGGCTTAGAATATGGCAAGAATAGGAGTATTTATCTGTCATTGTGGTGAAAACATATCAGCAACGGTTGATGTTGTAAAGGTTGCCGAAGTAGCCTCAAAAATGCAAGGTGTTGCTTTTAGCACCGAATATAAATATATGTGTTCGGCACCTGGACAAGACAAGATAATTCAAGCAATAAAAGAATATAAATTAACAGGAATTGTTGTTGCAGCTTGTTCTCCAAGAATGCATGAAACGACTTTCCGTAAGGCAACTGCCGAAGGAGGAATAAATCCTTTTCTTTGCGAAATGGCAAATATCCGCGAACATTGTTCGTGGGTTCATGAGCGTTCAGAAGAAACGACAGAAAAAGCAATAGATATTGTAAGAACTCTAGTAGCTAAAGTTCGCAGAAATGCACCTTTATTCCCCATTAAAGTACCTGTTACAAAAACGGCTTTAGTTATTGGTGGTGGAATTGCAGGAATTCAAGCAGCATTAGATATTGCAAATGCTGGACATCAAGTTATTATGGTTGAAAAACAACCATCAATAGGTGGACACATGTCGCAATTATCGGAAACGTTCCCTACTCTTGACTGTTCGCAATGCATCTTAACACCTCGAATGGTTGAAGTTTCGCAACATCCAAACATTACATTACACACTTATGCTGAAGTTGAAAGCGTTAGCGGCTTTATTGGCAATTTTGAAGTAAAAATCAAAATGAAAGCTAAAAGTGTAGACACTACAAAATGTACTGGCTGTGGTGAATGTTGGCAAAAATGTCCAAGCAAGAAAATACCCGATGAATTTAATGCAGGATTAAGCAATAGAACTGCAATTTATACTCCATTTCCTCAAGCAGTTCCAAACAAACCTGTAATTGACAGATTAAACTGTACTTGGTTTACAAAAGGTGGTAAATGTGGTATTTGTCAAAAAGTTTGTAAAGCAGAGGCAATAGATTATACAATGCAAGATACTTTTATAGATGTAAAAGTTGGTGCAATTGTTACAGCTACTGGTTTCGATTTAAAACATAGCGATTTCTTCCCTGAATATGGTTATGGTGAATATAAAGATGTGATTGATGGAATGCAATTTGAGCGTTTGGCATCTGCATCTGGTCCTACGTCTGGTGAAATTCGTCGCCCTAGTGATGGAAAAGTTCCCGAAAAAATTGTGTTTATTGCTTGTGCTGGATCGAGAGATAAGGCTAAAGGCATTGAATATTGCTCTAAAATTTGCTGTATGTACACTGCAAAACATGCGATGTTGTACAAGCATAAAAACCACGATGGACAAGCATATGTTTTCTATATGGACATTCGTGCCGCAGGAAAAGGATATGATGAATTTGTTCGTCGTGCAATAGAAGACGATCATGTTGAATATATTAGAGGTAGAGTTTCAAAAGTATACGAAAAAAATGGTAAATTAATCGTTAAAGGCGTTGATACATTGATGAACTCTACACCTGTTGATATTGAAGCAGATATGGTAGTTCTAGCAACAGCAGTAATTGCGAATAAAGATGCAGAATCACTTGCTCAAAAAATGCATATCAGCTACGATAAACATCATTTCTTTGCCGAAGCTCATCCAAAATTAAAACCAGTAGAAACAAATACAGCAGGGATTATGTTGGCTGGAGCTTGTCAAAGTGCAAAAGATATTCCAGAATCGGTTTCACAAGCATCAGCATCGGCAAGCAAAGCAATTGCATTGTTCTCGAATAATGAAATGAGTCGCGATCCTTCGGTAGCATCGGTGAACAATATAAATTGTACAGGATGTTTACTTTGTCAAGAAGTTTGTCCATATCTCGCTATTGAAAAAGAAGAGATAAAAGATAGAGCTGGCAACGTAATAAGATATGCAGCAAAAGTAAATTCAGGATTATGCCAAGGATGTGGAACTTGTGTGGCAATGTGTCGCAACAAATCTATTGATTTGCAAGGATTTTCGAATGAGCAAATGCTAGGAGAAGTTATGTCATTATTAAACAAACCTTTTTAACAGAACAATATGTCACAATTTGAACCAAAAATTGTAGCCTTTGTGTGTAACTGGTGTACCTATGCAGGAGCCGATCTTGCAGGAACAAGCAGAGCTAAATATGCAACAAACGTTCGTATTATTCGCTTTCCCTGCACTGGTCGTATAGACTTTATGTTACTTATAAAAGCATTTCAAAATGGAACCGATGGAATCATTATTTCTGGTTGTCATCCTAACGATTGTCATTATACCTCAGGTAATTTCCATGCACGCCGTCGTTGGATGGTATTTCGCTCATTAATTGAGTTTATGGGATTCGATACCGATAGAATTACGTTCTCATGGGTATCGGCTGCTGAAGGAGCAAAATGGGCTGATTTGGTAAATGAAGTAACAGATAAAGTTAGAGCTTTAGGACCATTTACTGAATTTAAAAATATCGATTATAATTCATTTAATCAATTAGATAATGGAGCAATTACAAAATAAAGTAGCTGAGCTTTTCGAAAAAGGTACTATATCGATGATGATTGGTTTTCAAAACGCCATTGGTAAAGGTGCTGTTCCTTGTTTTTTAGATTCGGCTTCGCAAGTTAAATTACTGATATATAATGATCTTTGCAAAAATAATTTAGCAGTTTATTTGCATAAACCCGAAGTTAAAGAAGCTAAGAAAATAGGTATTATAAGTAATGTTGCTACTTTGCGTTCGATTTTACAATTACTTTCGGAGAACCAACTTTGGAGTTTAGAATTGACTATTATGACCTTTAATTCGGCTCATGAACTTATTGTTTTTGAATCTATTAAAGATGTTGAGCATTATGTTCAGGCAAACTTTCCAGAATTAACAGACGAAGAAAAAGAACTGATTGAAAAAATCAATGCCATGTCTCGTCAAGAAAGATGGGAATATTGGAAAGATTTATATTCAACCTGTATAAAATGTTATGCATGTAGAGCTGTTTGTCCAATGTGTTATTGCCCACAATGCACCGTTGAATGCAATCAACCTCAATGGATTAAAGTAACTGCCGAAACATCGGGCAATATGGAATGGCACACAATGCGTGCAATGCACTTAGCTGGACGTTGTATCAATTGTGGCGAATGTGGTAGAATTTGTCCCGTGGGAATTCCAGTACATTTACTTACAGCCAAAATGAATTTAGATATTAAGAAAGAATTTGGTGCTCAAACTGGCTTTTCTTCGTCGAACAGTTATGCTCTAAATACTTACAATCCTAATGACAAAGAAGGATTTATACGATAAGGTTATTAGTTAAAAGTTACAAGTTACATTTAGATAGATGGAAACAAAACTATTAAAGTCGAGCGATATAGCTACATTATTCGACAATCTGATTAAATCGGGTAAAGTCGTAATTGCTCCTGTTGCTAAAAAAAGTGGCAAGGTTTTCTTTGAACGGGTTGTATCGTACGATCAAATTGAAACTGATTATATTCAAACCCAATTTTCGGCTAAATCGGTTGTATTTCCTAAAGTAGAGGAATTATTTACCTATAAAAAAACCGAAGAAGGAATTGAAATTAAAGATACTCTTTCTCAAATACCAGAAACGGTAGTTTGGGGATTACGCCCCTGCGATAGTTCGGCGTTCGATTATATTTCGGAATTCTTTTTAAAAGAAAATCCTGATGCTTATTTTGCAAGAAGAAAGGAACTTACGACACTTATAACAATTAGTTGTGCTGATGCCGACGATGCTTGCTTTTGTACGTCGGTCGATTTAAATCCAGGAAGTACAGCTGGTAGCGACATTTTACTCACTAAAATGGGTGGTGAATATTATGTTGAAGTTGTTACAGAAAAGGGAAAAGCTATAATTGAAAAATCAGCAAATTTATTTGTGGATTCACCAATAAAATCGAAAGATGAATTTTTAGCAAAACTTAAAACTCAGTTTTCGCTTGAAGAAATAAAAGAAAAAATTAAAACAGCATACGATAACGCACAATGGAAACACGAATCAATGGGTTGTTATGGCTGTGGAGCGTGTGCATTTGCTTGTCCAACCTGTACTTGTTTCGATATTCAAGACGAAAGTAATGGCGATGAAGGAAGTCGTAAACGTTGCTGGGATGCATGTGGATTAAGTTTATTTACAAAACATAATTCAGGACATAATCCAAGAAAAAATCAAACAGAGCGTCGTCGTCAACGATTGATGCATAAGTTTAAATATTCGGTTGAAAACCTAGGAATTGTAAGTTGTGTAGGCTGTGGACGTTGTATTAGAGTATGTCCTGCCCATTTAAATATATTTGAAAACATTTTAAACGTGACAAAGGAGTAAGTTATGAGTATCAAAAACACCTACATCCCTTATCAAATGCGAATTGCTAAAATCACAGAAGAAGCACCTCAAGTTCGCACATACAAATTAGAATTTGTAAATCCAGAAGAAGCGAAACAATTTTCGTTTAAAGCAGGACAATTTGCTGAATATGGCATTTTGGGCGAAGGAGAAAGTACGTTTTGTATAGCATCGTCACCAACACGTGAAGGATATATTGAATGTACCTTTAGAAGTTCAGGACGAGTTACCAAAGCATTGGCTGCTTGTGAATTGAATGATATAATTACCTTGCGTGGACCTTATGGAAATACGTTTCCAATAGAAGAATGGTATGGTAAAGATATTGTATTTATAACAGGTGGAATTGGCTTACCTCCATTACGTTGCGTAATTTGGAATTTACTTGACCAACGCGATAAATTTGGTAAAATTTCTATTTACTACGGAGCTAGAACAACGAAAGATTTAGTCTATAAATATGAGTTAGAAGAATGGCAAGATCGTGGAGATATTGACCTATTTGTAACTGTCGATCCAGGTGGAGAAATTCCAGAATGGAAAGGTCACGTAGGATTTGTACCAACCATTTTAGAACAAAATGCTCCATCAAGTACAAACGCAATTGCAATTGTAGCAGGACCACCTATTTTAATCAAAATGTCGATGCCTATTTTGGCTAAAAATGGTTTTGCAAACGATAAAATATACACAACGCTTGAAAATAGAATGAAGTGTGGTGTAGGAAAATGTGGACATTGTACCGTTGGTAAAACGTATGTATGTAAAGATGGTCCTGTTTTCACGTATGAAGAGGTTTTAAAAATGCCTGCAGAATATTAAAAAAAGGCATCAAAAAATATTTTCACTTTTCGACTTAATATATGTAAGAAAATCGCTTATAAATTTCAATAATAATTGAATAAATATGCAGATTAAAATACTATATTTCAAGATATAACCTAATTTATATATTTACTTAAAATAAGCCCTTAAAAAGCTAAACTTAATTTTATAAATGAATATATTTGCAATGAAATCTAGTGTGACAATCATATTAATCGCAGATAAAGAGGCCCCTTGCGATACCTACAAACGGAATAATTTTTTTCAATTAATATATAGTATAAACCGTTAATCTTTAAATTCAATTTTTATGAAAATTTATAAATATCTTGTCTCCTTAGGTTTGTTTCTCTTTACGTCCTTGATGGGATTCTCGAGTGAAGCAGATCTTAAAATCCCCGATTTACACAAAGCTATTTTCCCACACTTTGGTGGTATTGATGGATGGCATCTGTTGCTTTTTGGTTCTTTCGTAATTGTTGGAACGCTTGGTATTAGTTTGTATTTATTTAATCAAATTAAATCGTTACCAGCCCACAAATCAATGTTAGATGTTGCTGATACTATTTACAAAACTTGTCGTACGTACTTATTACAACAAGGTAAATTTTTAGCAATTCTATTTGGTATTATAGCAGTAGCTATTGTTTACTATTTGGTTATGGCTCATAATCCAGAAAGTGAATACTCGGCACCCGTAGTAGTAATATTAGTATTATTATTCTCTATTGTTGGTATGGCTGGTTCGTATGCTGTAGCATGGTACGGAATCCGCGTTAATACTTATGCAAACTGCCGTACAGCATTTGCTTCATTAAAAAGACGTCCTTGGGATGTAGTAAATATTCCATTACGTTCAGGAATCTCTGTAGGATTATTCTTAATCTCTTTGGAGTTAGTAATGATGATTATCATCTTATTATTTGTACCACGCGAAATCGTTGGATATTGCTTCCTTGGGTTTGCAATTGGTGAATCGCTTGGTGCTTCGGTACTACGTATTGCTGGTGGTATCTTTACAAAAATTGCTGATATCGGATCTGACTTAATGAAAATTGTATTCCAAGTTAAAGAAGATGATCCTCGTAACCCTGGAGTTATTGCTGACTGTACTGGTGACAATGCTGGAGATAGCGTTGGACCAACTGCAGATGCTTTCGAAACTTATGGTGTTACTGGTGTTGCTCTTATTTCATTTATTTCACTTGCTGTAAAAGACGTAGATCTTCAAGCAAAACTTATTGTTTGGATATTTGGAATGCGTTTCTTAATGGATATCTTCTCGGGTGTTTCTTACTTTGTTAACAATGCTATTTCTGAAAAAAAATATGGCAAATCATTGGAATTTGATTTTGAAGAACCTCTTACTCGATTAATTTGGATTGCAGCTATTTCTTGTATTGGTATTAGTTATTTAATGAGTTACATGTTAATTGGTGACGTAGTAATAAATGGTGTTGAAATGACTCATTTATGGTTTAAACTTGCTACCATCATTAGCTTTGGAACATTAGCTGCGGTATTAATCCCAGAATTTACTAAAAAATTCACTAGTTCAAAATCAGACCACGTACATGAAATTGTTACAGCTTCACGTGAAGGTGGTGCTTCATTAACTATTCTTTCGGGTATCGTTGCTGGTAACTTTGCAGCTTATTGGATGGGTCTTTTAATGGTAGCATTAATGGCTGGTGGTTATTTCATTAGCGAACACTTAGGTTTAGGAGATGCAATGGGTTATCAATCAATCTTTGCATTCGGTCTTGTTGCGTTTGGATTCTTATGTATGGGTCCAGTAACAATTGCAGTTGACAGTTATGGTCCTGTAACCGACAATGCTCAATCGGTATTTGAATTAGCACAAACAGAACATATCCCAGGAATCAGCGAAGAAATTAAACGTGATTTCGGATTTACTCCTGATTTTGAAGGTGGTAAACATTATCTTGAAGCTAATGACTCTGCTGGTAATACGTTTAAAGCTACAGCAAAACCAGTATTAATAGGTACTGCTGTTGTTGGTGCAACTACAATGATTTTCTCTATCATTCTTTTATTAAAAGGTGCTGGAATGTTAAATCTTGAACTTACGCAAGCTCCTATCCTTTTAGGATTAATTACTGGTGGTGCAGTTATATTCTGGTTCTCGGGTGCATCTATTCAAGCTGTAACAACTGGTGCTTACCGTGCTGTTGCTTACATCAAGAAAAACATGAAACTTGATAAAAAAGAAGCTGATCAAGCAGATTCAATTGAAGTTGTTAGAATATGTACTCAATATGCTCAAAAAGGTATGTGGAACATCTTCATTTCTTTAATGACTGCAACTTTAGCTTTTGCTTTATTTGATCCAAACTTTTTTGTAGCATACTTGATATCAATTGCAGTATTTGGGTTATTCCAAGCACTTTATATGGCTAATGCTGGTGGATCTTGGGATAATGCTAAAAAACTTGTTGAAGTAGATTTAAAAGAGAAAAATACTCCTCTTCACGATGCTTCGGTAATTGGTGATACTGTAGGTGATCCATTTAAAGATACAACATCGGTTGCATTGAACCCAATTATTAAGTTCTCTACATTATTTGGATTATTAGCTGTAGAAATTGCAGTAAATATGGCAAGTGTTGATGAAAACGGTGTTAAACATTACACAGCAGCACATTGGGTAGTTGCTTCAATCTTGTTAGTAATATCGTTATACTTCGCTTGGAGATCGTTCTATAAAATGAGAATTGATATTAACGAATAGTAATTCTGTCACTTAACGGGATTCTAAAATTCCAATTTTCTGCGTTACGCCGTTTTTGCAAAATCCTCATTTACTTTAGTAAACTGCGGTTTTACAAAAACGGCAAGCCTTGAAACTTAAAATTTTAGAAGTTCCCTTATATCATAGGGCTTGGATAGTAAAATATTCAAGCCTTTTTTTATGAACTTTTTTGAACAAAAACCTTGAATTCCCACAAAATCAAATATCTTTGTTTGGTCTTTTAAAATAATACATTTATAAAAATCTAAATATATAATTCAATGAAACCTACGCACATAGAACACATTGGTATTGCTGTTAAAAACTTAGAAGAGCAAATTAAGTACTACGAAGAAGTTTTAGGACTTACTTGCTACAGTGTTGAAGAAGTTCCAGAACAAAAAGTTAAGACTGCTTTTTTCATGGTTGGTCAAACTAAAATCGAGTTATTGGAATCAACTGATCCAGAAGGACCAGTAGGAAAATTTGTTGCAAACAAAGGTGAAGGTGTACATCATATTGCTTATGCAGTAGATAGCGTTCAACCAATGATTGATGGTATTGC
>Ga0302215_10002189_pt1 | contig 13587 bp, 7 predicted proteins | sample II_Fen_N3_1_FD_194580 | JGI IMG/M metagenome (GOLD analysis project Ga0302215, IMG submission 194580) | Peat permafrost microbial communities from Stordalen Mire near Abisko, Sweden - II_Fen_N3_1 | ecosystem: Environmental > Terrestrial > Soil > Wetlands > Permafrost | place: Sweden: Abisko...
AAGATTAATAAACAAAATGTTAAATTTATGAGAAAACTAACGTTCTTATTGGCTTGCCTGTTTTTGGTGGGCATAGGTTTGGTTAATGCTCAATCAAAATCTATTTCGGGAAATGTATTTTCCGCAGATGATGGGCAACCTGTTATTGGAGCTACTGTAATGGTAAAGGGTACAACTGTAGGTACCATCACCGATACAGATGGAAAATTTAAAATTAATGTACCCGGAAATGGTAAAAGTCTTTTGATTTCATTTGTTGGAATGAAAACACAGGAAGTGGAAGCAAAAAACAACATGACAGTAAGGTTAGAAGCCGACACACGTCAAATGGATGAAGTAGTGGTTGTAGCTACCGCACTTGGAATTAAAAGGCAGGAACGGGAAGTTGGTTATGCTGCTACCACTATTAAGGACAAATTTATCACCCAGGCAAATTCTACGAACGTAGCGCAGGCTTTGAATGGTAAAATTTCAGGGTTGAATATCACCACTACTAATAGCGGTGTATTTGAAAACTCAAAAATGAACATTCGTGGTATACGATCTCTTACGGGTAACAACCAGCCTATGTTTGTATTGGATGGTTCACCGGTGAGTATCGGTTATCTGAATTCAATTGCTCCGGAAGATATTCAGGACGTGACTGTTCTGAAGAGTGCTGCTTCGGCTGCCTTGTACGGACCGGATGCTGTAAACGGTGTAATCTTAATCACTACAAAAAGAGGAGATACTGAAAAGACTGCTGTATCTATTACTTCTTCGCTGCAGGCAACCCGCGTTGCTTACTTTCCTAAAATGCAGTCCTCCTTCGGCGGTTGGGGTGGTGAAAGCACCGATATATTTGGAAATACCATCTATTCTCCGATTGAAAATCAAAATTACGGACCCAAGTTTGATGGTTCTATTCAACCAATCGGTATTTTAGCACAAGACATTAATAACCCAGGTAAGTATGTTCAACAAACCGGACCTTACAGTGCTATTCACAAAAATGATAAGATTGACTTTTGGAATACCGGTATGACTTTCCAGAATGCAATTTCATTATCCAGCAAAAACTACTTCTTAAGCGTTACAAATGCTGAAATTAAGGGGTTGATGCCAAATGATAAAAATAACAGAACTACTTTACGTTTTAGTTCCGGTAAGGAGTATAATAAATTGTCGGTTAACTACAACGTGAATTATACAAATTCAACATATGATGTAGTGAATGAAGCCGACATGCCTAATTTGACGACCAGTTCGTATACCGGAAGTATCCTGGCTAACCTTCTTCAGGCAGGTGCCAATATTCCTCTTTTACAATATAAAGATTTAAACAGTCAATGGGGAAAATACGATAATTATTTTTGTGAATATGCCTTTAATCCGTATTGGATTATTGCCTCTTTGCGTCAAAAAGGGACCACACACGATATCATTGGCAACGTAGATTTATCCTATAAATTTGCAAAATGGTTAAAAGCCGATGTGAAAGCCAGTTCGAATGTTTCGGTAGCTACTTACCAAAATACGGATGCCCCGATGGTGGTATCAGATTATACCCTGAATGTTTTAAAACGTAGCTCTACGCAATATCACAATCAACCTGGTCTGACTTTTTCAGATATGTCTATTACCAGTCGTATCAATGTGGATGCCTTCCTGAGTGGAGAAGTTACTTCCAATGATTTTAATTTCAAGTACCTGGGTGGATCTACTATACGTTCGAATGATTATTCGGATGTGGCCCTGGGAGGAAACGATTTATCAATTCCCGGATTGTACAATCCGTCTGTCCGTTCGGGTGATGCCAATGTACCGGTTTATCCGTTCAATGCAAAAATCACCAGCCGGTTAGTATCTGCCTATGGTAACTTTACAATTGGGTATAAAAACTTTGCCTTCCTGGATTTAACGTGTCGTAATGACTGGGATAGCCGTTTAGCAGTTGCCAATCAATCGGTTTTCTATCCGGGAGCCAATGCTTCGTTGATTCTGTCGGATATTTTCCCGTCATTAAAAGATAATTCAATTTCATACCTGAAAGTAAGGGGTGCCTTGAACAAATCAGGTAACGTGAATATCAATGCCTATTCAACACAAGCTGTATATCCAATTCCACTTCAATCGGGTTATGCCCTTTCGAATCCTGGTTTTCCTTATGGAAAAAATGTAGGTTTTACAGCAGGGAACACCATTCCTAATCCGGATTTAAAACCAGAATTTGTTACCACTTCAGAAGGTGGTTTCGAACTCCGTTTATTGGAAGATCGTGTGAATGTTGAAGCAACATACTTCAATCAGGATTGTACCAATCAAATTTTAAGTGTGTCTCAATCATGGGCAACCGGTTATCCGGTATCATTAACCAATGCTGCCAGTTTCCGTAACTACGGTGTTGAAATGGATTTGTCGTTGACCCCGTTGTTCAAAATTGGAAATGGTCATTTTGACATTCGTATGAATGCTACTTATAACAACAATGAAGTAACAGCCACCCAGGGAAATGTACCGGTAGTATTGGCCGGTAATTCGCAGTTTATTCAAAATGCTGCCAGTAACCCAACCGTAAATCAGGTAGCTATTGTAGGACAACCTGCATTTAGCTTCCAGATGACGGATTATCAAAGAGATCCAAAGACTGGTAAAGTAATTGTGGATGCTTCCGGAAATCCAAATGTATCTTCATCATTAATCAATAAAGGAAGAAGTTTGCCACTCTGGATCATCGGTATTTCGCCTTCGTATTCAGTTGGTAACTTCAGCGTATCGATGACCTGGGATTATAAAGGCGGACATAACTTCTATGCAGGAGCCGGTGCCGATATGGACTTCTCAGGGATGTCAGCCCGTTCGGCAGAATATGACCGTCAGAGATTTGTATTCCCGAATTCAGTATACCAATCGGGCGTAGATGCTAATAATAATCCGGTCTACGTAGCTAATACGAACAGGCTTGTATCTGATGGAAATTATGGTTTCTGGACCAGCAAGACCCAAAATACAGGTGTTGCAACCAATTACTTTGTAAGTGCAGCAGCCTGGAGATTGCGTGAATTGAATATTACATATAATCTTCCGGCAAAATTCCTGAGGAATAATGCTAATTTCCTGAAGAAAGCGTCACTCAGTTTAATTGGAAAGAATTTATTAATGTTCCTTCCTAAATCGAACCAATGGGGTGATCCTGAATTTAGTAATACTGCTAACAATGCAAATGCTAATACGAGTGGTGTAAGTAGCGTTTATGAAACACCATCATCAAGATTTTATGGAGCAACAGTTAACGTACAGTTTTAATAATTATAAAACTATAGAGAAATGAAAAAAATAAAAAATATAAAGATGTTATCGCTTTTAGCTGTTGTCCTGGCTACAAGCTCATGCACTAGCTTTTTGGATGTGAATAAAGATCCAAACCGGGTGACCGGAGATAATGTAACTCCTGATGTGATTTTCACACAGGCTCAGAATGCAGTTGGGGTTCGTGCTGCTACCCGGTTTGTTTACCTGAATAACTGGATGGGATATTGGTCCCGTTCGGGCACCTTTATCGTAGAGCAGGAAGAAACTACCTACAAGGTAGCCAATACCTTTTCAGAAAACAACTGGGATGAAACCTACAATATCTTATTTGATATGTATCAGGTTAAAAACAGGGCTATTGCCGTAAATGACTCAGTATTAGCCGGTGCTTCTATTGTATTGTCGGCTAAGCTATGGCAGGAAGGTGTCGATCAATTTGGAGCAATGCCATATACGCAGGCTTTTGATTATGTGAAATATCCTCGTCCGATATATACTTCGGCAACCGATATTTACGCTGACTTATTGGTTCAACTGGATCAGGCAATTGTTTACTTAAATGCAAAAATTCCAACTTCCTCATTTGTCAATACAGATTTGATTTTTGCCCGTGGAAGCAATTTGAAAGCATCTATCGTGAAATGGAAAAAATTGGCTAATACGGTTAAGTTGCGTATGTTTTTACGTCAATCGCAAATGTCAGGTTTTACACCTCCGGCAGCTCAATTAACTAAAATAGCAACTGATGGAGGTCTTTTTGCAGCTGGAGAAGATGTAGGTGTTAACCCTGGTTATTCTAATTCTGTTGACAAACAAAATCCATTTTATGCAGCCTACGGTTTGACTCCGGCAGCTGCTCCGGCAACTACGAATAATAAGCCTAATAATTATTTTATTGGTATTTTGGGAGGAACTGACCTAAGAGTTGACAGATTCTATCTGGCTCCAATTAGTGGTACTGATTACGGTTCTTTGGGCGGAACAAAAATTCCTAATGGTAAAACTATAGTAGGTTCGGAAATTTATCCCGGAACCCCTGATCAGGATCAGTTTATACTTCCTTCATTCGAAAGTCTTTTCTTCCAGGCTGAAGCTACAGCAAGAGGTTGGTTACCCGGTGGAGATGCAGCTGCGCGAACTCTCTTTGAAAGTGCCATTACGCAGTCTTTTGTTTTTCTAAAAGTTGACAGTGCTGAAGTGAATGCTGCAAGGTATATTACCAATGAACCTACTGCACAGTGGGCCAATTCAGGAACAAGTGTGGCTGAAAAGGTGAAATTTATTGCCTATCAAAAATACATTTCCTTATGCGGTATTGATCCTGTCGAATCATGGTCGGATTTAAGACGTGGTGTATTGGTATTGCCTGTTGGTTATTTGTCTAATAATTCTAACAGAGCCGCCAGTTTGCCCAATGTATTGCCTTATCCACAAACCGAATTGACATCGAATTCGTCAAATCTGCCAAAAAGGACAATGGATCAATTATTTACTGAAAAATTATTCTGGCAACCCTGATAAGAGAAATTAAATTCATGTTATGGTTTGCTGCTCTACTAGGAAAGCAAACCATAACATAATTAAAAACTTAAAAACAAAAAATAATTATGAATAAGATAATATATAAAATTTTTCCTGTTCTGACACTGGCTTTAGCATTATCGCTTACGGCTTGCCTGACAGACAGTGAGTATGATAATAATCAAATTGGCATTAAACCGGGAAATAATAATTTTGTTGAGATTCATTTAACTTCAACTGATACAACAAATACTATTACAATGGGCTTCGACCTGGTTAATCGAGATACAACCATCGTTAAGTTTATCCCGGTTAATCTGACGTCAGTGGCAACCAGCGACGTGACTGTTACATATAAATTGTTAGATGCAACTGATCCAATTATGGATTCAGCAGTTGTACACGGAAGTGCAATCAATGATCCTTCAAAATTTGCTGTTCTAAATGCAGGAAATCAGGTAGTCATTAAAGCAGGTACTAACACAGCATATATAGCTGTGAAGTTTAATCCTTCAAATGTAGCTCTTTCCAATATCTTTGGTGTTAAAATTACCGCAGTAAGTGACCCGAAATATAAGTTGAGTAACCTGATCAAGGGATATGTAAAATTTGGAATTAAAAATCAATGGGATGGTGATTACCTATGTTCAGGATATCGCGTTCGTTCTGGTAATCCTACAGAGTTTATTGCGGATAACACTATTGAAGTATTTAGTACTTTAGATGCAAATACTGTTATAAAGAGAGGATTTGGAAACTATACAGGTTATAGGACAAAAATTCAAATAACAACAGATCCAATCCTTGTTGATGGTGTAAGCTGTTTTAAAGTTATTGCTACTGTTATTGCTGATGACGGTACAGTTGTAGGTGGTATGTGGCCTGTATTTACGGGTGATCCTGCATCTTTACCTGCACCTCCTGCACATCCAGATGAAATAAATTATTATAATCCGGTAACCAGAACATTTGTTTTAAATTGTTACTATAACGCTAGTAAGAATCGTCTTATGTATGAAGTTGACGTAAGACAATAAGCTTAAACACTTAAATAAGTGAAAATAGAAAGAAACAATTGAATAATGGTATTCAATTGTTTCTTTTTTTTATTGGCATCAATAAGTTCTATAAATGAAGAAAAAACAAACAACGAAATTATGCATACGTTTAATGTGCATAATGCCGGTAAACTCTTGAATGATTTTCAAATGCTTATGTTGTTACCAATGTTTTGACTATTCAATAATTGATAAAAAAAGAGGGACTGTTCGTTTGAATAGTTCCCTTTTTTTTTATCCGAATTTTAGGAGTTCATATTAAATAATTGTAGATATTTAATGATTTATTTGTTCATCGACTTTAGATTATAAATCAATGTCATGGTAATTATTAATTATTCATTACTAATTACTTATATTGCTCCTTATAATTTGATTTTTTATAAACAAGCTTAAAGAAAAATTCCATAACAACCAACCGATATTTAAATACCATTTCTCCAACGAATAGAGTGAACTTAAGCAGTCATTTCATCTTTTCTTTTTATCTAATCAATCTTAACTTTGATATACCAGAAAGAAAAACAAAGATTTCTGAATTAAAATATTTTGACAAAATGTTTGCTTTAGCCTATTTAAAGTTTGTAAAAAATGCCAGTTTGATACTCAGAAATTGACTTAAAGAAAAATGAATTTCAACCACTGAATTGTGATAAATTAAATAATGATTTTGTTTCAAATAATCAGTATTATGAATTTATGATATGTTAACGATAGAGATTAGTTAAAATTAATAACTTTGATACCCAAGTAGTTAAATAAATAAATACAGACTTTAAAAAAAAATGTGCCCATATAAATTTAAGGAAGTGTAATATTGTTAAGTAACTTTCAATAAACTAATGACATAAGCACGTAATGTGGTTAATTTGACTCTCTCGGTTACGATCTTTATTCCAAAAATATATTATTCTCTTTTCAGAAAACCAAAACAATATTATCATTTCTATTTGTAAGGTGTACTATCAAAATTGAAACATTATGCATAATAACATCATTTATTACTGTGATTTTGCACTATAATACCCGATGATATAGTTATTTCTCCTGATTAAAATGTTAAATGCACTCTTAAAATGAAAAAAGTTTCATTAATTATCTTTTAAGTTCAATTTATTCACATAAATTAGAATCAATATGATATATGTGAATAGAATGAATGTAACATGCTTTATCATAATGTAATAAATAATTATATAAATCATAAAAAATGTATTTATGAACTAAACGATACTATAAAAAACCTATTCTGACTACAATTTGACACAATAAAACTGTATATATTTTCTTTTTATCATCAAAATCACTTGTTTTATAAATTTTAAAGCTCTAATTTTGTATGCTGTTTTTATGAAATTCACTGGAATAAACGCAAATTAAAGAAGATTAATAAACAAAATGTTAAATTTATGAGAAAACTAACGTTCTTATTGGCTTGCCTGATTTTGGTGGGTGTAGGTTTGGTTAACGCTCAAACAAAATCGATTTCGGGAAAAGTATTTTCCGTAGATGATGGGCAACCGATTATTGGTGCTACTGTAAGGGTTAAAGGTACTTCAAATGGTACTATAACAAATACAGATGGTGAATTTAGAATTAATTTACCAGAAAATGCTACAAACTTGGTTTTTTCCTATGTGGGAATGAAAACAGTAGAAGTTGAAGCAAGAAATGGCATGACCATTAAACTTGAATCGGATTCAAGACAAATGGATGAAGTAGTTGTAACTGCAATTGGTATCAAACGATCACAAAAAGCGTTGGGATATTCAGCTACAACTGTTTCTTCAGACGAAATTACTTCAACGGGCAATCGTAGTGCTTTAAATGCTTTGGAAGGTAAAGTCCCTGGTGTTCAAATTACTTCAGCTTCAGGAGCACCCGGTTCTTCAACCCGTGTAATTATGCGCGGATTTTCATCATTGGGTGGAAATAATCAACCTCTTTTTGTAGTTGATGGAGTGCCTATTAATAATGATGTTATTAATAAAAATGCTATCGGTAGTAATTCATCACTGAATGGTGGATTTGATTTTGGTAACCGTGCCAATGATGTAAATCCTGATGATATTGAATCAATGACTATTTTACAAGGTGGATCAGCAACTGCATTATATGGTTCTCGTGCTGCTTCAGGTGCAATTGTTATTATAACTAAAAATGGATCGAAAGCAAATAATAAAGCAAGAGTAGATGTATCATCTACAACAACTTTTGAAACACCTCTTCGTCTACCATATTTGCAAAATGAATATGGTCAGGGTTGGTACGACCGTGGTGGTGGAACTTCTGATTTAAAAGAAAACGGAAGTTGGGGTCCTCGTTTTGATGGAAAAATTCGTAAATGGGGGTTTGCTGTAGATAATCAACAACAAATAAAACCTTATGTTGGATTGAAAGATAATATTAAAGATTTTTTTGATACTGGTTTAACACTAAATAATACTATTGCTGTTTCAAATGGTGATGACAATAAGAGCTATTATATGTCTTTTGGAAATATAACTTCTGATGGTATTATGCCTACAAGTGCTGATTCATATAAACGAAATAATTTGTCATTACGTGGATCTTCAAAATTTCTGAAGATATTTACAGCTTCTGCATCTTTGAATTATGTTCGCAAAGAAATGAGTTTCGTCCCAACAGGACAGGAACAATCAGTGTTGGATGGAGTATGGCAAACGCCACGTGATATTAGCATTGTTGATCAAAAGGATTATAACAACAAATTTAATAATGTAGATAATTACTTTACAATTTTCGCTCAGAATCCATATTTTGTTTTGAATGAACACGGGAATAAATTTTTAGAAAACAGAACATTTGGAAATGTTTCTTTGGATGCAAAAATATTCCCATGGCTGACTGCTAAATTCAAATTAGGAAGCGATGTAGCAAACAGTTCCTTGAAAACCTGGAGAGCAATTGTAAAAAGTACACGCGCAGCTTACAATGATTTCGTAGGACAAGTATCAGAAGATTCGTACTATACATCTGAATTAAATTCTGATTTTATGTTAGTTGTAAATAAGGACTTTAGTGATGATTTTACTTTTAGTGCAATCTTAGGTCATAATTTTAATCAACGTGATAGTCGATCTCAAGGTTCAAGCATTATTGGCTTAAGTACTCCGAAATTTTACAATTTATCAAATAGTGCATCAACACCTTCAGTTTATGAAACACTCACACAAAGAAAATTAGTTGGTGCATATGGTAGTGTTGATTTTGGTTTTAAAAATATGTTATTTCTAAATATGTCTGCTCGTAATGACTGGTCATCTACGTTGCCTGCATCGAATCGTTCTTTTTTCTATCCTAGTATAAGTGGTAGTTTTCTATTTACTGAATTGTTGGATAATAAAGATATTCTTTCTTATGGTAAGATACGTGCTGGTATAGCTCAAACTGGTAAAGATGCAGATCCTTATCAAATTTATGATGTGTTATTACAAACTTCGCATACTGATGGATACCGTACATTGGACTATCCATTGACCAATTATGTGAATGGAAAACCAGTTGCAGTTAATGGTTTTAGTGTTTCTGATTTAATTGGAAACCCTGATTTAAAGCCAGAAATTTCAACCGATATTGAATTAGGGGTGGATTTGAAATTTTTTAAAGACCGTTTAGGATTGATAACAACAATTTATAATAAGTCAGTTAAAGATTTAATATGGAGAGCAACAGTCCCGGTTTCAACTGGTTTTGCTCAACAAACTCAAAACTTAGGTGAACTAAATAATAAAGGAATTGAAATAAGTTTATCGGTAACTCCAATAAAAACAAGGGATTTTGAATGGGAAGTATTTGCAAACTTCAGTAAAAACATTAACAAACTGGTTTCATTAAAATCAGGATTGGATCAAATTTCATTAGGTGGTACAAGCACGATTGATTTTGTAGCTCGTCCAGGTTCCGAACTGGGATTGTATGAAGGAACAGTTCCTGCAAAAAGTCCAACAGGCCAAATTATTGTAAATGCGCAGGGATTACCAGTATTTAGTGATACGAAAGAAGTTATTGGATCATCACAAAATAAATACCGAATTGGAGGAGGAACAGCTTTGACTTATAAAGGATTTAAATTACATGCTTCGATCGATTATCGAAATGGTGGTAAAATTTATTCAAGAACTGCAGAAATGGCTTATTTCACAGGAAGTGCGAAACAAACTACTTTTAATGATCGTCAGCCATTTATAATCCCAAATTCTGTACAAGCAGTAACATCAGCTGATGGGAAAACGACATATAAAGAAAATAATGTTGCAATTGCAGGTTTCTCAAACACGTTAAACTCATTTTATGACCAAAGTTACAATGCCGGTATTGGATCAGGATATGTATTACTTGATAAAACTTTCTTTAAATTGAGAGAAGTGAGTTTATCATATTCTTTACCAAAATCAGTATTGTCAAAAACTTTTATTAATTCTCTGGAATTAGCATTAGTTGGAAACAACCTTCTATTATGGACTCCGGACTCGAATATGTTTATTGATCCTGAATCGACTACATTTGGTAACGATTTAGCTGCTGACTTTGGTGAAAATGGTGCTACCCCTTCAACCCGTAGCATTGGTTTCAACATAAAATTAGGTTTTTAATCTGTTATAATATTTAAATAAAGTAATATATGAAACGAATAAAATATTATTTAGCTGCACTTGTAACCAGTGTAATGTTACTAAGTAGTTGTAGCGATAGCTTTTTCAATGTCAATACAGATCCTAATAACCCGGCTGTTTCTACTCCTACATATGTATTACCAAGTGCCATTTCCGGTTCGGCATATGTAATGGGTGGATATTATCAGGCATTGGGTGGCTTCTGGTCTCAACAATATGGACAGGCTTCTGGGGCTTCTCAATGGATTGAATGGGAATCATACAATTTAACAGAAGATGGTTTTGATCGTCAGTTTTCGACTATCTATTCCGGATCTTTAGAAGATTATGAAAATGTTCGGGTAAGTTCTGCAGCAACTGCTAACTGGAAGTTTTATACAATTGCAACTTTAATGCAAGCATATACATTTCAGGTTATGGCAGATTTATATGATCAGGTTCCATTTACTGAAGCTTTGAAAGGATTAAATAACCTTCAGCCTAAATATGATAAAGGTGAATTAGTATATGATAGTTTGCTAGCCCGTATTGATGTTGCTATTAGTAAAGATTTTAGTGCTCCATCAGCTCAAGCTCCTGGTAATGCCGATGTCATATTTGGAGGTGATATGAAAAGTTGGATTCAATTTGCAAATACTTTAAAACTGAAGATTTATCTTCGATATGTGAATGTTGATGCAAATCTTCCTAATGGAAACAGGTATAATGATAAAATGGTTGCTTTATTAGCAGAAAATAATTTTCTTACTTCAGATGCTAAATTCACAGCTTTTAAAGATGAAACTACTGGTGGTAACCCATTTTGGAATACATTTGGAGATCGTTTATCAGGAAATGTTGTCGCCAATAATACTATGATTAACTTTTTAAATGACAATAATGATCCACGTATTTCAAAATTGTATAATGCGGCTGCAACAGGAGGTCAGTTTTTAGGAATTGATACAGGTGATTCGAAAAATAATCCCTCATTAACTATTTCAAATTATGCTACTCCAACATTATTGAGTGACCATACAGCACCTGTTTATTTTTTCTCAAAAGAAGAGGCTCTTTTTTTGATCGCAGAAGCTCAGTTCCGAACTGGTAATACTGGATCAGCAGCTACAGCATTTAATGATGGAATTAAAGCTTCATTGGTTAGCCTGAATTTATCTGATACTGCAAAAAGATATACTTTTGATGGCACTATAAAATCTATTATTATCCAAAAATGGGTTGCAGCAACAAATAAAAGATCTCTTGAATCATTTTTCGATTATAATCGTACAGGTTATCCAGACAATTTTGCGAAATCAAAAACATCTGTTCTGAATGACAACGATCGCCCAAAACGTTTATTCTTCCCTTCTAGCGAACGGAAATCAAATGCCAATACTCCAAAGAAAGTTGCCTTGACAGTACCAGTTTGGTGGGCAAAATAAATTAATTTAAAAAATAATTCATATGAAAAAAATATTTTTGATAACACTTATTGCTGCTTTCGCCTTGAGTTCTTGCAATAAAGATTCTCTTGGGGTGTCGACAGTGACCACTTATCCTACAATAGTACTGAAAGGTGAAATTGCTCAATCATTTCCAATTGGCGGTACTTATATTGAAAGTGGTTTTTTAGCTATGGAGGGCTCAACAGATATAACTGCTTCAGTTAAAATTGATGGAACTGTTAATTCTGCAAAAGCCGGCGTTTATACTATTAAGTATACAGCGACAAATAAAGATGGTTTTACATTAACCGCACGCAGATATATTGGTGTTATTACACCGGCGGCCGCTGCAATGGACATCTCAGGAAAATATATGAGAAATGCAGGTGCAAGTGGAATCGCCACAGTAGTTAAATATAAAAACTATCCAGGATTGTATATTAATGATAATCCCGGTGGAATTGCCATTGAGACAGGAGTAAATGAAATTTACATCTATATGTTTCAAACCGATGTAAACGTTGTAAGTGCGCCTTCACAGGATTCGAGTGTTGGAGATTTTGCATGTACAAATGGTGTATATGATTCTGCAAACCAATTATATAAATGGGTATGCATTAATTCGGGATACGGAACTTCTGCAAGAACATTTATTAAACAAAATTAAAACAGAATGAAAATGAAAAAGATAAATTATTTAATTCTTCTGGTGGTGGTTCTCGTTGGAATATCTTGTGAACCTACCTACGTAAAAACATATAGCTGGGCATACCCTGTTGCCGGAGACTGGACAGTAAAAACCTATGTAGATGGGGAAGTATTTGGAAAAGCAAGAGAAATCAAATCATATAATTCTGCGTTTGGTAAAGATTCAATATGGATTGATGATATTATTTCCTATTCTCCATATGCTAGTTTTTGGGATTTTCAGGCCAAAATTGCGGTTAATATGGGTGCTAAAACATTTGGTAACGGCACTAATAGTGTATTAAGTGCTGTTCCAGATTATGGAATCGGTGTTAAGGTTATGAATGGTAAAATAATTGGCAATGATAGTATTTACTTTGAAATACAATTTGGAGATGATACAGATGTCAATGGTGATCCACAACCTTATGGTACAACTTATCAGATAAAAGGGCATCGCACTACTTCATATGAAGAGTATATGCGATAATTATATTATGTATAATAAATAAGGAACTGTTCATTTTAGCAGTTCCTTTTTTTTTGATTTTATATAATGAATTAAAGAATATCCATTATTTCCCTCAGGTTTTTCACATTAAAAGTTGAAAGTTTGTTTATATCTGAAGATAATTGACTATAATAAATCTGATCTAACCCTGCATTTTGAGCCCCCACTATATCCGCTTCATAACTGTCGCCGATCATAATTGTTTCGGCGGCTGCGGTGCCGTTTAATTGCATCGCATATTCAAAGATACGTTTATCTGGTTTAAGTGCATTAGCGGCTTCTGAAAGTACCACATGAGCGAAATAATGATCGATATGACAGCTCTTCAGTTTTTTATATTGCACTTCAACGAAACCGTTCGATACGATAGTAAGAGGGTATTTGGGATATAAATAATCCAGCAGCTCTTTTGCATAAGGAATCAGCATTGTCCTGGTAGGGAGTAGACCTAAGTA
>Ga0302215_10002191_pt1 | contig 13584 bp, 6 predicted proteins | sample II_Fen_N3_1_FD_194580 | JGI IMG/M metagenome (GOLD analysis project Ga0302215, IMG submission 194580) | Peat permafrost microbial communities from Stordalen Mire near Abisko, Sweden - II_Fen_N3_1 | ecosystem: Environmental > Terrestrial > Soil > Wetlands > Permafrost | place: Sweden: Abisko...
AAAAACTCTCGTATAACTCAAAATTATACGAGAGTTTTTTTTGTAATCAATTATGCTGTCTGAATTCGGAAGGCGTCATGCCAAACTTTTGCTTGAAGCAGCGACTGAAATAGCGCGGGTCTTCGATTCCTACTTTGTAGGATATTTCGGAGACAGTGAGGTTTGTTTCGCGCATATATTCTGCTGCCCGTTCGAAGCGTACTTCGCGCACAAACTCTACAGGCGAGTAGCCGGTAAGGCTCTTCAGTTTGTTGAAGAACACAGTGCGGCTCATGCCCAGCTCCGTGGCAAGCAAATCGATATTCAGATCGAAATTGTCCAGGTTATCGTTCATCAACTTTATCAGGTTTTGCATAAATACCTCTTCCTGTGATTTTATTTCTAACTGAGGCAGGTTGAAATCGGATCTTGAAGATACAATCTGAGAACGGTAGAACTTTTGCAGTTGGGCTCTTTGCGCCATCAGGTTTTCAATGCGCGCATGCAGAAACTCCGAGCTGAAGGGTTTTGTAATGTAATCGTCGACACCAATTTTCATTGCTTCGAGTTTGCTTTCGAGATCGGTTACAGCCGTCAGCAGAATTATAGGGATATGCGATGTGCGTTTATCCTCTTTTACTTTTTGAGTCAATTCCATCCCATCCATTTCGGGCATTCGGAGGTCAGCTATGATAAAGTCGGGCATCAAGTCTTCAATTTTTTTCCAACCCACTACCCCATTCTCAGCCTCGGCTACTTTGTAGTTTTTCTTTAAACTCTTTTTCAGGAAATGGCGCAACTCGTCGTTGTCTTCGATAACGAGTATTAATGGTGTAAAACTCTTCCCGAAAGTATCTTCCAGGTCTTCGATTTGCTCCAGTTCGTGAACATCGTCCTCTTGTAAATCATTGTCGGCAACGACTAAATCAACATCACTGTCGAAATGTTCGTTTCCAAGTTTAAACTCAATTTCGAAAGTAGAGCCTTTGCCCAACTGACTATCGACATGAATGGATGCGTGGTGCAAATCGACGAGTTTTTTCACCAAATCCAGCCCGATGCCTGTGCTCTTCTGAGCAATGTTGCGCAGGGTAGAAACACTGAAGAACCGGTCGAAAATGAAATTGATTTTTTCCTGCGCAATGCCAATTCCTTCGTCGGACACGGAGAGAATGGCTGCATTTTGTTTCGCCGAAGCTTTCACCGTTATATTTTTTCCTGCCGGCGTAAACTTAAATGCGTTCGACAACAGGTTCGACAATATGGATTCGAACTGCTCCGTGTCCACCCATATCTTCACCCCATTCGATTCGTCAATAATATCAAAAGCAATATTCTTCGTATGGGCAATCTCCACAAAATTGGAGCTGCAGATACGAACAAAATCGCCGAAATCAACTTCCTCCACAGTCAATCGCATTTTGTTATTCTGAATTTTACGGAAATCGAGAATTTGATTAATAAGTCCCATCACCCGATCGAGGTTACGGCGTACAAGCGTAAGTTGCTCCTTGATATTTGGGTCAATGTCTTCCTGCAAAATGCTGTCGACCGGCAGCGAAATTAATGTGAGCGGAGTGCGAAGTTCATGCGAAATATCTGTAAAGAAACGGAGCTTCATATCCGTCATTTGTTTTTCGAGCGTAACGTTGTTCTTCAGTTTGAAAATAGTTATAAATATATACAGGGTTGTCAGGAACAACCCGATAACGAGTAAAAAGTAGATGAATTTGGCAAAGCCCGATTGCCAGAACGACGGTAAAATGCGTAATTCTATCTGGCGCTCATTATCCAACCAAACGCCTTCACTATCGGTCGATTTTACCCGGAACTTATACGTGCCCGGAGGCAAGGCTGTATATGTTGCAAAATGCTTCGACTGTACATTGTTCCATTCGGGGTCGAAACCGTCCAGTTTATAGGCATATTGTATCTTCTCGGGCGCCCGCATATCCAACGTGGCAAATTCGATTGTAAATACATTCTGCTTGTGGTTGAAAACAATCTGAGGCGTTTTATCAATCTCCTCTTTTAGCAACGAGCCTTCCTCTTTTATCTCCACTTCTTTATTGAAAAGGAGCAGCTTCGTAAACACCAACGGAGCCTGAATAACCCTGCGATGAACCATATCGGGTTTAAAAGAGTAGAATCCCGACTTGGAACCAACGCATATTTCGCCGGAACTTTGCAAACAGGCAGAAGCTTCGGAGAATTCAACATTCTCTAACTCGTTCCCTTTTCCAAACGCTTCAATCTTACTCGTTTTCTTGTTGAACTTGACGATGGAATTTTCGGTTGTCAACCAAAGATAGCCCTGCTTATCGTCAATAATCGTGTAGATTACATTATTCGGCATTCCGTTTTCGCGATTGAAAACCTCAAACTCGGGTTCCTTTGAGCTTAAACCTTTCTTCATCTTGTTCAGTCCACCGCCGAAAGTCCCAACCCACATGGTGTTATTCGCATCTTCAAAAATGCAATGGACATCATTTGATGCCAGGCTATTGGTGCTATTTTCCTTTTTGTGGAAATAGGAGAACTTTATATTTTTTGGAGATTTGAAATTGTCATTGAATGTGATAAAGCCTTCGGTTGTAGCCACCCAAATCTTGTGTTTCGAATCGACAAAAACCTGCCGTACTTTCGAGCAATTGGCTATTGGGTAGGATGTAAGCTCATTCTTCGCATGTATAAATCGAATTCTTCCATCCTGTTCATCAATTAAATGCAAACCGCCTCCATAACTTCCGGCCCAAATACGGCCCCATTTATCCTGCGTAACCGAATAAAAGTCATTATTGACAGGTGAATAAGGGTTAGATGGATTATGTGTGAAATTCTCAACCTGAAAGGCATTCTTGCCGCCTCTCGGCTTCAGCCTGAACAAACCCTGACGTTTTGTTGCCAACCAGATATTTCCGGTTTTGTCCTGAAAAAAATTATACACCAACACTTCCATCTTCCCACCCGGAACAATTCGTCCATCGGCGCTCAGTGTCCCAATTTGCTTCTTGTTTTCATCGAAAACATGCACGGCTCCATCCTTACAGGCCACCCAAAGCCGTTTTTCACGATCTTCAAAAATGGCTCTCGTTTCGTTGGAAATGCTATAAACTGAATGATCCTGAAACAGAAAATGGTTGAAATAATCGGGCAGGAAAGTACATTTGAAGAATCCATTCCCGCGATTTGTACTAATCCACAACACGCCCTGAGAGTCGGACAATACGTGATTCACCCCATACGAAAACAGGGTGTTGATATCCTCGTTGTAGGCACTGTAAAATGGAACAAGGGTATTGGAAGCTCTGTCGAACCAGGAGAAAGAACCAAAATACGGCTGAATCCAGAGAATATCTTTTTCGTCTTCAAAAATCAGGTAATTCGGATTTGAAACCTGCCCTTCATTCATTCGAGAGGGGATGTACGCTATTTTATTTGTTTGTGGATTGTATCGCAAAACTCCCGGAGATTTAATCCCTAACCACGCATCACCCGCTCTATCGATATAGATTTGCTGAATGTCGTTTGTTTTCATTTCGGGATGTCTGTCAACCGAAAACTGCTGCAAATTCTGACGAAGTACGTCGTATATAAAGAAACCATGGCTTTGCGTAGCCAATATATAGTTATTGGGAGTAAAGTAGGCTATGGTTGAAACAATTGCTCCCTCGGGTAAAGCAATAGCTTTAAAAGACTTGTTTCGTTTTTCATATTGATAAAATTTACCTTCAGAGCCAAACAAAATTCGTTTATCATTTTCAACAAACGAATTGAATGACTGTTTTTCTAAATATCGTACTGCCTTGCCATTTAACTCAACACACGTTAATCCTGCTGTTGTAAGTATCCATGTATTTTTTTGCTCGTCCTGGAAAACACTTTTTACATTGTTGCTCAAAAGATTTTTCTCATTCTTACTATACAACTTGATTGATAATTGATGTGTTTCCTCATCTGTCAATATTCCATAACAACCCTTATCAGATGTTGTAAGCCATATAGCTCCTGATGGAAGCGTAATAATTTCATTTATCTTATCATTTATAGTTCCACCTTTTGGATATTCTATACGCATCAGTTCCTCGGTTGATGGATTTAACCGATACACAATATCATCATAGGTTTTTACCCAAATATATCCCCATTTATCTTCTTTCACCGATAAAATCCGATTGCTTAACACAGATAAATTTTTATCTTGCTTGGAGTTATAAACTGTAAAGTTAGACCCATCGAATTTATTCAATCCGTCGCGTGTGCCAAACCACAAGTAGCCCTTACTATCCTTCATTAAAGCAGTAATACTATTTTGCGACAAACCATTATCGGAAGTATAATGCGAAAATGAAAAATGGTATTGAGCACCTGCCGACAAAGCAAAGATCAATATACAAGTAATTAAAAACAATTTTTTCATAAGGCTGTTTTTATTAGAGTAAAGGGCATAACACCATGCAAAAATAAGAATTTGAAAATGCAAAGCGGCATTAATTACGCTATTTTTCACTGTATAGTCAAAAAGTACACAGATTCCATTCATTTCTCCACAATGTATAAAATCTAATTGCATACATTTGTAGCATAAAATAAACAAATCTAATAACAATTTAAAACAATATCAGTATGAAAAAAACATTACTTTTCGCAACAGCTTTGATGCTTTGTTCAGTGGCTATTAATGCACAAACGATTTGGAACTTTAGTAATGCACCTTTTGGGGCTACACCATCTGTTGTATTTACATCTACTTTTACTAATAACGGGCTTACAATCGGTACTGATGGAACCGTTCTATGGACAGGCTTAACTGCTAGTGCGAAAACAATTGATGGAGTATCTTATACAACTCGTCTTCAAACCGGAGGAGGAGGTGCACCTGTAGCTCCATCAAAAATTCCCATTACGCGTTATTTGAGCTTAAACGTAAGTGGAGCTAGCACTATCAATGTTGGTATGATTTCATCAAGTTCATCTGCAACCAGAACTTTAATAATCGTAAATGCTGATCAATCAGTTCTAGATTCAATTGTAAATATAAGTGGAACCGCTGCGGCTACTTACACTTATAATTATACTGGTGGTGCATCAACCATTTACTTATATTCAAGAGCAAGTGGTATTAACTACTACTATATTTCAGCAACAAATGTTGTTTTAGCCGGAGTAAATCAGGTTCTTTCCGACAAAGGTATAAGCTATAATGGTTCTGAAATTTCAAATAAGAATGGATTAGATATAGAAGTTTACAATGTTGTTGGTAAAAAAGTAGCCAGTTCGAAAACAGCTATTTCAACTGCTAACTTACAAAAAGGAGTTTATGTAGTTCGTGCAGTAGGCACAAGTGCTACATTAAAATTTAGCATTTAGAATTCTATTCAATAACTAGACAAAGGCTGCAAACCAATAGGTGCAGCCTTTGTTATTTTTACAGTCAAACTGATAGCTACCAACTTTGAATTATAGTACTTCACAAAAAAAAAAGCGTAACGCCTTACAGACGTTACGCTTCATAACACTAACTTTAACAACTATTTATTCAATACAAATTTAAGTGTTCCAACATTGCTTTTCACAATGTAAATTCCTCTTGCATTTGAACTCATATTAATATCCTTATTAGCACTTATGACTCTATGACCAACTGCATCGAATACCTGTAAATTATCATTTGCAGGATTATGAATAGTTTGACAATCAAAAGTAACTCCGGGAATTTGTGTTTGAGCTACAGAAGTTCCTAAATCAGTGGTTCCGTTTACAGCAACAGCAGCAGAGTAATTAAACGCTTTATCTACTGTGTAAATACGATAATAGTATTTTGTTGAAGCTGTTAGACTAAGATCCGTGAAAGTAGGATTAGTTCCCAAATATACAACTGTACCTGTAGCTCCAGTTCCATCGCTCACTGTATTGCCAACAGCATAAATACCATTTACATTTGGAACAGAGGTAGGATCGGCAACAGCGCTACGAACAACCATATAGCCACCACCATCAATACCTGTAGCAGGAGCTGTCCATGAAACAACCATTTGAGTTGGAGACGAAGTAGGCGCAGTAGGAGTTGTAACAACATCTGGAGCAGTTACATCAAGAGCACCCGGATACATTACAGCATCGTCAACATCCATTGCAGCAGTCATGGCAGTAGCAGTACGCACAAAAGCAACATAACCATATTGTGGTGAAGGATTTGTACTTGCAGAAGGTGTAATTGTACCATACATCTTTACCCAAGAATTACTTGTTCCTGCAAGGGGCAAAATACTTAAGATAACACTGGAAGCCGCAGCAGTCGCGTTCTGAGAAATTGTTATCGTTGTCGCATCAAAAGCAGTGACAGTAGTACCGGCAGGAATCCCGGCTCCACCAATTGGACCACCGACTGTAATAGCAGTTGGAGTAGATGCAGCATATGCTGTAATAATATTGCTTCCAACTGCAGTTGTACCTTTACCAATATTCCCTAGAACAGTATATACCATGGTTGGTAAAGGATTTGTTCCATCCGCACTTGCACCCATATACTGGATACCACCACCCACATTAGTTGTTCCGGCTGTTCTATAGAAATATTGAATTGTATACGTAACTGAAGGATATACGACAATGGCTACTGTTCCAGCAGCTGTTGCAGCAGCAGAAATTGTCAACGTTCCGGATGCAATTGCAGTAATTGTTGATCCTGAAGGAATACCAGTACCAGCAACTCCCATTCCAACCACTGCACCTGTAGTTGAAGCTACAGCAGTGATATCCATTGATCCCGAAGTAGTAGTTCCGGTAGTGTTGAGAATATTATTTACGATAGCACCGGCTGAAGCTGTCGGTGATTGAAAACGCTTCGTTGTGCTAGTAAAATTTACATTTACATATTTTCCTCCTGTTCGCGGAGTGCTTATTTGAAATGTAGCCATTGAGCCTGAACTCGTTGACCAAATAGTACTTTGAACACTGGTTGCCATACTTTGACCTGTCAAAGAACCCGAGGATATCTGTCCTTCAAATCCACCATCCATAGTTGGGAATGTGCCAATTACCTGTTGTGATTGTCCAAAAACAGTTGAGACAGTAAAACTGATAAATATAATCAGTATGACTACAGTAAGCTTTTGTAATTTTGTAAATTGTTGTTTCATAAGTTTCAAATTTAAAAGATTTTTAATCGAAAATAATAGCTGTAAATATAGTTGATATAATTCGTATAATTATTCGAAAAGACAGGAAAATTGTCTGATTATTGCGAAAAATAAGATTCTAAAGGAATTATCCAATTATAGAAGACTATATCAGAACCTTTCGTAATAATACTCCATTTATCAACAACAAGTATACTCCTTGTTGGCAATGCGACACAGGCAAAAATATTTCAGACATATTATGTCCGTTTAATCTATTTACAATTTGACCGGCAGAATTATACACTACTATATTATTTAACTTACTTCCGGGAGATTGAACAGTGATGGAGTTTTCATTCGTGATTATCTGAAAATCTTGAGATCGTATTGAAATTCCATCACTATGAGTAAGTGTACTTTGTAAAGTTTCATATTCCACACTAGCAAGAATAAATGGTCCTACGCCTTTCAAATCGTTCGAAACTTTGACTCCGGCATCACTCCCATTGAGGTAATAATTGATAGTTCCATCACGAGTTGGACTAGTTGAAGGTCCTAAACCAGCTGATTTGCAAATCAGATTTAATGACAGTACACCATTAGCATCAGCGGTAACAAAATTGGTTATCAAACCCTGATACGCTTTAATGGCTGCAGCCTGATAATTATCCTTTGAAACCAAACCCAGCCTAACAGCTTTTAGCAATACATAAGTAAACATGCTCGAAGCCGATGCCTCCAGATAGTTAGCTATTCCATTGGAAGTCATAGTATTATTGTATCGCAAAAGTTGATACCAACATCCACTTGTAGGGTCTTGCCAACGTTTAATGCCTGCTGCAACCTGGTTTAATATATCTACCAACTCCTGACGACGAGCATAGTTAGCCGGCAAAATTTCGAGCACATCAACCAAGGCCGCTGCATACCAACCCATACCACGTCCCCAGAATTCTTTGGAACAGCCCAAAAACGGAGCTGACTGGTTGGCCCAAAAGGAATTGGCATCTGTTGGCGTTGCCGACCATGCATGATAATTTAGTTGATAAGTTGGATCGTATGTTTTGCTGTGAATTAGCACAAACTGGTTTACAATATCATCGTAAGCAGCACCATTATTGTTGAAAGTTTTCTCGTAATTGGTATAAAAGCGGGTACCCATATACAACCCATCGAGCCACATTTGATTGGGGTAAGACGATTTGTGCCAAAAACCACCGGTAGCAGAATTATTTGTACGTGGTTGTTTGGATAATTGTTTCCGGAGTGTATCTAATGCAACTTTATATTGTGAAGCATTTTCAGTAGCGTAAATTTGCATCAGAAACTGCCCTGGATTTATATTATCGAGGGTATAAGCTGTAAAACCATATCCCGATATTTTACCTGTAGAGGAATTTACAACCGCTTTGGCATGGATCAGGGCATAATTATAGTACGTGCTTCCACCATATTTATTGTAAACTTTCAGAACTGATTCTGCGAAAAGTCCGTTCGGGTAATCCCATGTAAGTAGCGTTCCGCTGCGTGACATCTGAGCATCTGCCATTCGTTTAGAATATGGGTCGACAGCAAAAACATTGCAAATAGACATTAGGGATAAAACGAGAAAAAGAAACAATGAAACCGTTTTTGAATGTGACATTCTGAGAGCATTAAGATTATGAAGCAAATATAGCTGATTGATAATGATATTATAATACTTAATTTGATTTTCTTCATCTTACTACCAACATTTTACCTGTTTTAGTTGTGTTTCCAATAACTAACTGACACAAGTAAACGCCATTGCTAAGCGACGAAACAGATACCGGAATGAAATATTCCACACCCGAATCGGCTTGACCTTGATAGGATTTGCTGATAAGCTGACCACTAAGACTACAAATATTGATCGTTGCTTTTCCGCTGGTTTCGGTGCTGAATTTTACAACTGCTTCGTTTACACACGGATTTGGCGAAACACCTAAATTTAATTTGGCATTCATATTCATAATTACCTGTAAACCGGTATTGATTGGTCCTTCCCGTAATTCGTAAGGTCCCAAATCCCTACCAGCACCGTAAACTGGTTGTTTGAGCCACGGAAATTCGTCGGTATAAGGTATATTTTTCCAAAGTCCTTTATCAACTAATACACTACCTGATTTCAAGCGGGCAAATTTGGTTGGTAAACTACCATCAGCACCACGTGGAGCTTTGGCATCATCTTCGCTCAGGCTAATATAATCAGATGCTCCGAAACCACGAATCACGTTAGTCCATGCTTTGTCGGAAGTCGACAACATGGCATTATTGCTATTGATACCACCTGCAATTTCGATATTTCCGAAACAAACATTGTTGTAATATTCGCAGTTGGTTGCCGATTTTTCAAACATAAAATCGTATCCGCAACCAAATGCAAGGCAGTTTACAAGAATTTCACCACCATTGTGGCTATTTTGGTCGAACCCTTTTACAGAGCCAGTTTTGTTACAATTGAAAGCTACACAATTCCATGCCTCATGAATACCTTCTGAAGAACCTCCGGTTCCATTTCCACCCATTTTAATGCCGTTTCCATTTCCCTGAAACGAACCGGTATCATTTGTCCAACCAAAATTTTCAGCACGACCTGAACCCCATGCCCAACATTCAATAATTTTAACAGCATAATCGGTTTCATATAAATCCCAACCATCATCAGAATTGTCCCATGAACGGCAGCGGATAAAACGGTTGCCAATACCGTTGTGCATTTTGCAGGCAAATCCATCGGCATCACCCCCATTCGTATCCATATCGTAGTTCAAATATGAATCGCAGTCGATAATATCGTTGTAACAACAATAGCTTCCATCATTTTTTGAAACTCCGGGATTCGTATCGGAAAAAACATGCCCGAACCCAAGCTGAATACCACCATCATCGTTGTAACTGAAGGTACAGCGTTCTACAATATTATGATTTCCTTCCAGTTTAATAGCATTATCACCGGCTTGTGTTATATGGATACCAAAAATATGTAATAACTTCCATTCAATTGTATACCTCTTATATTCAATTCTTTTGGCTGATCTTTGAAATTTAAAATTGGGAATTCACCGAGATAATTTTTGACAGTGATGCGTTTGGCAGCTGTAGCAATTGTATAAAGTCGTACCGTTGTTTTGGTTCCATCTTTCATCATGTTGGGATAATATGTTCCTCCACGGCAAATGATTGTATCACCGGGTAAAGCTGCGTCATTTGCTTTCTGAAGATTATACCAGGGTGAGTCAAATGTTCCTTCGCCCGAATCACTTCCTGTTGGAGCAATATAGTACACTTTTGAATCTGTATTAGAACCCGTACCAAGTAGTTTCACCTGAGCCGAAGCACCACAACCCGACAAAGTCAAATCATAACTATATGATTGCAATGCTGTTGGCAAAAATTGAACATAAATAGTATCAGCAGTCAGTGTATTTCCCGTAAAAGGCAAATTAAGTGATGACGTAAAACCACTTGAAGGAGAAGTTGAAATGAGAAAATTTGAAGACGCACTAAGTGTTATGTCTCCAACTAATATATTTCTATCGGCAGGTGACAGGTATTTAGCCGAAACCGTAAAACTGCGTTTAGAGAAAGTGCCTGTTTTTACTGCTCCGAAATTAATTGTTGAAGGATTGATTGTGATGCTTGAAACCTGTGATGTTAGCTGTGAACAACGACCAACAGTTGAAGTCAGGTAGTTTGAGTTTTCATTTGTTCCATTGTATTCAAATACAGCAAAATGATAGATTTCACCGGCTTCGAGTCCTTTCACTACCACCGAACTGCTATCACCAGCACACACACCCATTACATTTGTATCGAGCAATTTTGACAAGTTTAAATAAACAGTTCCATCGACAGGCGTCCATGTTACTGCAGAACCTTTACTATAAACCAGCAGACGACCGGTACCATTCCCTTTTGTAAAGTTTATTTTCATCGAAGAACCAGTCAATTCAGTTGCATAAATCCCGGCTTGAATAGTCGGTTCATCTCCCATAGTGGATGTAGTAATAGTAATATTGTCAACATAAATAGTTGCAGAACCGCAAAGAAATTTCAGCAAAATGCCTTTTGTACCGGCTTCGCTCACTGACATATTTGCCTGAGCATAAGTCGATGACGAGCTAACAGTAGCTGTACCAATGCTAATCCAGTTTGCACCATTATCGACAGACTTATAAACAGTAATCACTTTGCCACTTCCACTTCCGCGATGAGTAAAACTTACCGAAATAGGTTTATCAATGGCTGGTGAAATCATATAACCATTAGTGTTCATGGCTGCACGATTGCTTCCATTATCTGCTTTTCCGAAAACACCATTGAGCTTCCATGTACCTGAAGCCAGTGTTGTGGCAGTTTCTGAAGCTGGTGCTGAGGCAGGCATACCTGTTTCGAAAGTTTCGGATACCTGAGCTGAGGCAAAGCCTACAAAAAACAGTAATCCCAATAAGAATAGAGTAGTTTTTTTCATATGTATTTTTTATGTAAGGTATGAAATGTATGTGAGACATACGATTTTAGATGTACGATTTACGATTAGAAATCCGGCAAATAAGAATGTATCTTATCTAAAGCCCAATTAATCTATTTATAAATCGTACATCTAATATCGTGAATTCTTTTTATCGTTTGATAAATCTCTGAGTAGCAATTCGGCCTGATTTATCCTGAATCTGAACAAGATAAACACCATTTGAGAGGTTATGAATATTCACAACCTGCGACAGAATTGATTGAGCAAGAACTGAACCCGATACAGAGTAAACTTTCAATTGAGCAATATCTCCATAAACTATCAAAGCAGATCCTGTTTGATACATTTGATAAGTGTATTTATCGACCTTTACATCGGCAACAGCAGTTTGGCTATCATAAACCTTCAAATAGAAGTCGTAGATACGAATTCCACCACCGGTAGCCATGTTTGTAAATGTTACTGATATAGGTGATTTTGTATCGACGATACCAGCCTGAGCCATTAAATGATAGCCTGTAAAAGTTCCCTTGGCCATGGAGGCCGATGTCCATGAATTAGTTACACCATTCTGTGTCCATGAAACCTTGATTGTTCTTGAGCCGGAGAAGAACATATTTATCTGTAAGTCAACTAAACTGGGTAAATTCCATGTGATTGAACCACCACGTTCCACATTTACTGCACCAATAGTACAGCCAGCCGGAACTCCAGTTGATTCTGAATATCCAGGATTCCAAACCACGGGATAAGTTGTTGAACCATTGGTCAACGTGATAACACCTTTCAGATCAGTAGGAACTGCACTCAATGAATCCTGAATATGATACCAGTCGCCCGTAAGAACTTTAGTAGGAATAACACGGATGATACTTCCTGTGAGGCTAAGTGCTGCCATACCTCCAGTTGCTTTGATAAGGTAAGTTCCATCTTCTGATGGAATACCTGATATTGTAAGTGTATTACCATTAATAGCTTGATTTAATCCGGCAGGTAATCCTGTTAGTTCAAAAGCGGTAGCACCACCACCCATCTGGTATACGATATCAGTTATTGCAGCACCAATATTAATTGTTTGAGTAGCATTATTAGTTATACACGCAAGAGTTGCCGGAGCCAATGTACTTATAGTAATTGTTCCTGATAAAGAAACAGACGAAACACCACCAACAGTGATTACCGTATATGTTCCCGTTTCAGTAGGATTACCCGAAATAGTAACTGTTTTTACCGAAGCATCTTTCACTGCAGTTAAACCTGAGGGGAGGTTTGTAATATTTACATCTGTAGCTGCGCCACTCCATTTATACACTATTTTACTAATAGCAGTGCTTGTAAAAACAGTTTGAACAGCACTACCTTCAATAAGCGTTAATCCTGCCTGAGTAGAAACGCCTGTTTCGTATGCACCCATATCGGCACTTACTCCGTTGTAATTGATAGTCAGATTTGGTAATTGCACATAATCAATCGGACGTTCAGCAACAGGGATATTAGGAACAAGTGCAAAATTCTCTACTTTTTCACCCTTGTCTATGAACACACTTCCATCTTTAAGTTTCGCAAAATCATTATCGGGAAGGGATCCATCTGATTGTCGAGCGGCCAGAAATAAGGTAGAAGAAAGACTTTTGAAATCTGCCGAATGATCTTTTACACTTATTGCAACTCCATTCACTTTATTTCCATCTTTATAAGGATCGCAACCATCAATGGTTGTCCAACTGTTATAAGCTGTATTTGGAACTAGTGAGCCAGTTTTGTCGGATGATAAAAATTCATGGTTCAACGTTGTTGGTTTAAAACCAATATTATTTCGCATATACATGGTTCCATATTGGAAAATAGTTGGAAACCGATAGTTGTACGCATTTCCCCAACCTACATTATTGAAAATATACATGGCCTCATAGGCATTATTCTGGTCAAATCCTTTTGCGGCATTTTCAAACGAAACGCAGTTGTGAACCAAGTGAGCACCTA
>Ga0302215_10002192_pt1 | contig 13582 bp, 12 predicted proteins | sample II_Fen_N3_1_FD_194580 | JGI IMG/M metagenome (GOLD analysis project Ga0302215, IMG submission 194580) | Peat permafrost microbial communities from Stordalen Mire near Abisko, Sweden - II_Fen_N3_1 | ecosystem: Environmental > Terrestrial > Soil > Wetlands > Permafrost | place: Sweden: Abisko...
CTTGATAGATTTATTGTAATGTTTGCTATTAAACCAAACATACTCAAAAATAACCAGAATGTCAAAGAGCTATTATTATACGGCACTATCGCCGCTTAATGTTAATCATTTATTAACGGACTATTGTAATGAAAACATGACAATAAATATTATTGAACACTTAAATAGATATAATTCCTAAATTTCTTTTCAATAACAGGCATACTGATATGTAGCCCTAATATTTTTTATATGTTATTTAATTCTATTGAATTTGCCATTTTCTTCCTGATTGTTTTTATTTTGTATTGGTTTGTTTTTGGAAAAAAATATAAGGTGCAAAATATATTATTGTTGATTTCGAGCTATTATTTTTATGGCTGTTGGAACTGGCATTTTTTGGCTCTTTTGATTTTTTCGACCGGATTAGATTATTTTACCGGGTTAATGATGGCTGATGCACCTAATAAGCAGAAAAAGCAAATCTGGTTTTGGTTGAGTGTTTGTGTTAATATTGGATTTCTGGGTGTATTTAAATACTATAACTTCTTTATTGATTCTTTTGCGGACTTGCTGTCAGCCTTTGGGTTAAAAGCTAATTTTGCTACTTTACAGGTGATTTTACCTGTGGGAATTTCGTTTTACACGTTTCATGGTCTTTCGTATGTTGTTGATATTTATAATGACCGGATAAAACCAGAGCGTAATTTTATTCATTATTCGGTGTTTGTCTGTTTCTTTCCACTGTTAGTTGCAGGACCCATTGAACGGGCTACACACTTGCTCCCACAGATTATCAGGAAACGGGAATTTGATTATAACAAAGCAGTAGATGGCTTGCGACAAATCCTTTGGGGCTTGTTTAAAAAAATTGTTATTGCCGACAATTGTGCATCGGTTGTAAATACGATATTTGCCAATTATCATGCGCAGAGTGCCAGTAATTTATTGCTCGGAGCTGTTTTATTTACGTTTCAGATTTATGGCGATTTTTCGGGATATTCAGATATTGCGTTAGGAGCTGCCCGACTTTTGGGCTTTGAATTGTTGCGGAACTTTGGCTTTCCTTATTTTTCGCGCGATATAGCTGAATTTTGGCGTCGTTGGCATATTTCACTTACAACCTGGTTTCGCGATTATTTATATATCCCTCTTGGTGGGAGTAGGGGTTCCAAATGGCTCTCGGTACGAAACACTTTTATTATATTTTTAGTTAGTGGATTTTGGCATGGAGCTAACTGGACTTTTTTGTTTTGGGGTGCTTTTCATGCAGCATTGTTTCTACCCTTACTCATCTTTGGTCGTAACAGATTGCATACAAATACTGTAGCTGAAGGTAATTTTTTACCTACATTTAAAGAGTTGATTCAAATGTTGACAACTTTTTGTCTGGTGGTTGTTGGGTGGATATTTTTCCGTGCAGCATCGATCAGTGATGCTTTTGGGTACATTGCTTCGTTATTCTCACGTTCATTGTTTACGTTGCCCACTCATAAAGTTTCATCCCTTGGCGTTTATATAGTTGTATTATTGTTGGTTGAATGGATTCAGCGGGAAAAAAAACATGGTTTAGCTCAATTTGAATCAGTTCTTAGCTTTCGCCCCCTGAGATGGGGATTATATATTATTCTGATATTAAGTATTATCCAATTTGGAGGAAAATCAGAAACGTTTATTTATTTTCAGTTTTAGACGAAATATAGAATGAAAAAACTTATTGTACATAGTCTGTTTTTTATTAGTATAATGGTCGTGATTATACTACTTTCCCTGTTTCTGATTCCGAATAAGAAGTTGATTGACAATTCGCTTTATGCTAATATAGATAAACATCATCGATTAGATTCGTTAGCTTCCCCTAAAATTGTGTTTGTGGGTGGTTCAAATTTGGGTTTTGGTTTGGATAGTAAGCGATTGGAAGATTCGTTACACCTACCGGTTGTAAATATGGGACTCCATGCAGGTCTTGGTCTGAAATTTATGATTAATGAAGTGAAGCCTTCGATCCGTAAAGGGGATATTGTAGTTCTTTCACCAGAATATCATCATTTTCTCAATAATAGTTTGCTTGATGGTGAGAAAATACTTGTGGCCTTACTGTTTGATGTTAATAAAAAGGATTTGAAATATATCACTTTTTCACAGGCTTTGCATTTAATTCCTTTGACGGTAGAATATTCTGTCTCCAAACTTATGCGCAAAGAACTTGATGTAATGGATGAGGATGTTAACAACGAATTTGATAAGAACTATAAACGAAATTCATTTAATAAATATGGAGATGAAGTAATGCATTGGAATTATCCCAATCAGGTTATTCATCAAATGGCGGGTACAACTGTTAGTGAAGATGTATCATCTTCAACTTTGTGTTTAATTAGTGATTTTGACCAGTACCTGAGAGTTAATGGAGCGAAATTAATTATAATTCCTCCTGCTTTTATGGCGTCATCGTACTTAGGCTATGAAAAACTAATAAAAAATATAACCATTAAATTAAAAGAACAAAAAACACCTTTTGAAATAAAACCACAAAGTTTTGTGTTTCCTGACTCCTTGTATTTTAATACTGTATATCATTTAAATAAACAGGGAGTAAAGCAAAGAACAGACTCTATAGTTAAGTTGATGAAGCGTGAAATTTCGAAATGAAGTACCTGAAATCAATAAAACAGTTTAAAGCCTTCGGGAGACTCTACAATTGGATAAACCCTTTTAGAGGTACTATTCTAATGCTTCATAGGGTGGTAACCGAACTGAGCTTAATGAATGATAACAGGCTATTGGAAATTACGCCTGAATTTCTGGAGAAAATAATATTGCAATACAAAAGTGCTGGTTGTGAATTTGTGAGTTTGGACAGCATGCTAAAAATGCAGAAGTTTCATTCTGAGAAGTCTTATGTCTGTTTTACTTTTGATGATGGGTATCGCGATAACCTGAGTTTAGCTTTGCCTGTTTTCGAGAAATATCAGGTACCATTTGCTGTTTATATTACTACCGACTTTATAAATCAGCAATCATTTTTATGGTGGTATATTTTAGAAGATATTATCAGACAGAATGAAGCAGTTTTTCTACAAAATGGTGAGAGTTATTTCTGTAGAACTATACAGGAAAAGAATGAGACTTTTAATGTAATAAAGCAGGTTTTGAAGAAAAATCCCATTGTATCGGAACAAGCTTTTTATCACTGTTTAGATGCCCGTTATCAGTCCGATAATTATAAGCAACCCGAGATGTTGAATTGGGAGGATGTTCGGATACTTCAACGCTCAGGTCTTTGTACTATAGCTTCGCATGGGGTAAGTCATTCATCGCTAACAATAGTTTCGGATGAAGTTTTGAACTTCGAATTGAGGGAATCAAAAAAAATAATAGAAGAGAAAACAGGAACAGTGATAACCCATTTTGCTTATCCTTACGGCGATATGAATAAGAAAGTGGCAACTGCAGTCAAAAACTCCGGATATTTTTCTGCAGTAAAGATAGATGGAGGAATGCAACGTAAGTTTCAAGATTCTTATTTCTTAAAACGTTCCTGGTTATACGAGTCTATAAAGTCGTCTTGACACTTTTGTATTGATTATAATTTTGCTCCTACGGAGCTCTGTGAATATAATTTATGAACAATACTACCATAATAACGCTTCTCCGAAGCTTAAGAAATGCTCATTTATGAGTATTTCCCGATAATTATCGGAGGTAGTTGCAGTTAATATCAAGAATATAAAGCTTTTTAGGAGCGACCACCGATAATCGTCGGGGGAAAAGTTAAGACGACTTCTATGAATATTGAAAAAATGAGCAGACAACCACAAATAACAGTACTAATGCCTGTCTATAATGTTTCTTTATATATAAAAGAGGCTATAGAGAGTATCTTAAATCAAACCTTTGCTGATTTTGAGCTTTTGATCATTAACGATGGATCAAAAGATGATACGCGGGATGAGGTACTGAAAATTACAGATGAGCGTATTCGATTTGTAGAGAATGAAGTAAACATTGGGTTGGCCAATACTTTAAACAAAGGTATTGAATTGGCCAGAGGGAAATATATTGCCCGTATGGATGGGGATGATATCAGCGTGTTAAACAGACTTCAAAAGCAGTTTGATTTTTTGGAAAGCCATCCGGATATTGATATCTGTGGTGCCGGTTATGAGTTTTTTGGATCCAAAAACTATAAAGTGATGTATCCTGAGACAAATGAACATATCAAAGTAGGTTTGCTGTTTGGTTGTTGTATGATTATTCCATTGTATCGACGGGCATCCATACAACGTTCAGGCTTGCGGTACGAGCAGGAGTATTTCCCTGCTGAAGATTATCGGTTCTGGACGGAATGTATGCTGAAAGGCTTGAAAATGTATAATATTCAGGAGATATTATTTAGATATAGAATGCATCCGACTCAGGTTTCTGAAGTTATGACCAATCAGGCACTAATGACTGTAAAAGTGAGAACGTATTATTTTGAGTCCCTGTTTCCAACATCTACTGAATTATTGAAAGATCAATTTGTAAGTGGCATTGTTTCATATCCTATACTTAAATTATCTGACTTTGATGGGCAGTGTGAAATTGTCAATGAATTGTCTATAATTAATCAGGAGCAATTACATATAGAGTCGGTAGTTCTGAAAGAACATTTTAAGAAACATCTTAGTATAAAGCTATCTAATTATGTAAATGATTATTGGTTTGCAACTCAATATACATTGCCGAAATTAATTCGATTGTTATCAACTGGTGTTTTTCTAAAATTACCTGCAAAATTCAGAGCTAAATTGGTACTAAAGTGTATTTTGGGAAAAAAAATGGTCCGTTGAATAAATTATAAAATTCTATAGTAGGAGGCATACAATGTATAAGGATAAATACCTGAGAATAAGAGAGACCATTGAAAATTATAAAGTTAATGGTTTTTACCCAATTCATTATTGTAATTTTTGGACCGATCAGCTAGCCAAGGATATTTGGTTCAGCAAATTTATTGAACATCACGGATTGTTGAAAAACAATAAGACTAAGATAAATTTTTATTCAGTGTTGGGTTCTCTTAATAATTTGAAAAAACTTCATAAGGGTGTAAATATTTTTTTCTCAGGGGAGAATATGCACACTGAACGTTTTGCAGAATTTAGATCGCTCTGTATGACAACTGAATTTGATTTGTATATTGATTTTGACACTACTCTGGATGAAAAAGCGATACGTTTTCCACTGTGGTTGTTGTACACTTTCAGTCCTGAATCGAATGAAGATGATATAAAGCGAAAGGTTAAAGAGTTGCAATTCCCTTCTCGAGACAATCGTCAGGGCTTTTGTTCATTGGTTGCCAGTCATGACTGGAATGGTATCCGTGGGGAAATAATTGATAGCCTGTCTGCCATTGATACTGTTAGTTCAGGGGGTAGATTCAGAAGAAATACTGACGATTTAAATGATTTGTATTCCAACAATAAATATGATTTTATACGACAGTATAAATTTAATATTTGTCCGGAGAATTCGAATTCATCTGGTTATGTAACAGAAAAAATATTTCAGGCTGTAGAGGCGGGTTGTATTCCAATATACTGGGGTTCTGATAACGAGCCAGAGTTTGATATTTTAAATCGGGATGCCATTTTGTTTTGGAATAACAGTGGTGATAATAGTGAAACCCTTAAAAAAATTGAGAAGTTACACACTGATCCAATTTACTATAATGAATTTATTGCACAACCCCGACTTTTGTTACGAGCCGATGAAAGAATAACTGAGATGTTTAATGGTTTGAGAGAGAAATTGTCATATCTAATTGAGATGGAAAGATAAATTCAATGAGTTTTACTTTTTTTATATGGAGCGTGAATTTATGAATACTATGGAGATAACAGATAGCATAAATAAGGGGAAAGTTATACGATCATCTAATTTGGAACTCCTCAGATTAGTTTGTATGCTATACATTGTAATACACCATATTTTGATACATGCACTGCATCAAGTTGCAGGATACGGTGCATCTGCTAATTTGACAAATTCAACTGTTGAAAGTACTATTCTAGACAGTTTTTTTTATGTTGCAGTTAATAGTTTTATTTTGATTTCAGGATATTTCTCTATTAGGTTAAAACCAAATAAATTAATTCATCTTTATGTTATGTGTGCTTTTTACGGCACCTTATTCTATTTTATGCATTTGTATTTGGATCATCAATCAGTAGGAAAAACTTTTTTATCAAATAGTGTTTTTGTTATCAGTAATACACAAGATTGGTGGTTTATTCAAAGTTATTTCTTTTTGTGTTTGTTAAGCCCTTTGTTGAATAAATCGGTTGATTTTATGAGCAAGAAGGAGCATTTAAGTTCAATTCTTTTGTTGACTTTTATAAATGTATATTTTGGATACTTTTGGCATAATCCGGTTAACTCAGATGGTTATAATGTAATGAATTTTATTTATTTATATGTTATTGGTCAATATATAAAAAAATATATTTCCATTGATAACTTTAAACCTTTAAGATTTAAACTTGCGATTAGTTACGTCTTTTTTTCTTTCCTGCTTGCAGTGTTGGTTCTGTTTAATGATATTGTATTAAGAAGAAATGGAGCTACAAGTATTTTTTGGACATATAATGACCCAATTGTAATTATTTCTTCTATTATTTTCTTTTGTATATTTCTTACTTTCGATGTTAGAAGTCGTATCGTAAATTGGTTAGCAACTTCAACGCTCGCCGTTTATTTGATACATGAAAATGGTTACTCTCGTCATTACATTTATGATTTTATTGGGAGAATTTGTAAATTCCCTTTTCTGTTAAACCATTTAATATTTATATACTTGTCAATTCTATTGTTAGCAATATTATTAATGATTACTTGTATTCTTTTTGATAAATTATTTCAAAAAGTATTCAAACCTGTTGAAAATTTGTTACTGTTTTTCTGGAATAAGATAGAGAGTAAATATACAACACTCGTAAATTAGAAGATATGTTTTCAATTATTATACCGGTTTACAATGTCGAAAGCTACTTATGTGAATGTCTGGATTCCGTATTAAGTCAAACCTATACCGACTATGAAGTCATCTGTATCAATGATGGCTCAACTGATGGCAGTCGTAGTATACTTGAAACCTATACTCAACAGCATACTAAGATAAAAATCATTCATCAGCATAACCAAGGCCTTAGTGCATCCCGTAACAGGGGTATTCGTGAAGCTATTGGTGATTATATATTTTTTCTGGATAGTGATGATTGGATAGAACCGGATGCCTTGATGATATTAGCCGAGAAAGAAAACGGTGAAGATTTAGTCTGTTTTAATGGTCGACGGTATTTTGAAAATGGAACCACAGAGATACCGGATAAAGGTATAAATGAATTCGGTTTGTCGGGTTGGGAGTACTACAATAAATATTCCGTTGTGAACAGAAAATTTGATTTTGTTTGCACTGTTTTACGGATATATAGAAAAGATTTTTTGCTGGAACATAGTTTGTATTTTGAGGAAGGAATTTTCCATGAAGATAATTTATTTACCCCGATTGCTTGTTATTACGCTAATAAAGTTCTAATAGTTTCAGATGTTTTATATGTTTACAGAATTCGTTCGGGCAGTATTACTCAATCAGGTAGTAATGAGAGTGTGCGAATAAAGAAGCTACACGATATAGTAAAAGTTGCAAATACACTATGTGCATTTTTTATATCCAGAACAGATATAGACAAGAAAGTTATCTATAAAAATATTAACATAAGTATTCTACATCTTATAAATATGATAAATGATTGGAAACTAAATAAATATATTGACTCTGTTTATTCCGAAATTAATTGGCATTATCTTAAAAGAACAATTGTAGGGGTAGATTTATACTTGCTTTTTAGTCTTGCAAAAAATAAAAACTGGAAATTATTCTATAAATTATATTATTTCGATTTTTATATTTGTCGTAAATATACCCGTAAACTAAAGCTAAAATTAAAATACTGATCTATTAATTCAATATGAGTCAAGTAAAGGTCACAGATCAACGAATCTATCTTCCCGGTTTGAATGGATTAAGAGCAATTGCAGCTATAACAGTAATGTTCTCTCACATGTTTGAACCCAGTTTTGCAAACTGGGGAATTATTCCGATTAAGTTACCGCTTTTTACCGGTGGAGTTACTCTTTTTTTTGTAATTAGTGGTTTTTTAATCACTTATTTACTATTACAAGAGTACAGTAAAGCAGAAACCATTCAGGTAAAGAAGTTTTACGTAAGACGAATTCTTAGAATTTGGCCTATATATTACGCCTATATATTGATAAGTATAATTGTTTTATATTTTGCAGGACTTTCAGATGAGATCTTAAATGCCAGACTTTGGTTTTATGTATTTTTTACAGCTAATATACCTTTTCTATCTTCATCCGGAATTTGGATTTTAGTACATTATTGGAGCATTGGGGTTGAAGAACAATTTTATTTGTTTTGGCCATTAGTGGTGAAGTTCTCAAAAAAGAAACTTCTGAGAACTGTTATGACTATAATGATCTTATGGCTGTGTTTTAAGTATGGCTCCTGGATTATATTTTCGAATAAATCATTAGTGTATCGTTTCTTTGCAGTTACTAGTTTTCAGAGTATGATGATTGGTGCTACCGGAGCTATTTTGTTTTTTAGGAAAAATAAGCTTTTTCTTAGATTGTTGACGAAGAATTACGTTCAGATTCTTACATGGTGTTTCTTTTTGGGTAATGGTTTTTTTATAGAATACATCCCTGCAATTATTCGTAATGAAATAGTGGCTGCGTTTTCATTAATATTAATTATTGGTCAGGTTGAGAATAAATTAAAGTATTTAAGTCTTGAGAATAAAATCTTTGATTTTATTGGAAAAATATCATATGGTATATATGTTATTCATCCATTGGTGATATTTTTAGGTTCAATTTTATGGCGAAGGTATGTATCCGGTGTAAATCTAACGAGTGAATATTTTATTATTTATATTGGAGTTTGCTGTGCAACTGTTTTACTTGCATGGCTGTCGTATAATTACTTCGAGCGTCCATTTTTAAGAATAAAAGATAAATATGCTGTTGTAAAGAGTGGTAATAGCTCGAATTCCAAAATGTAATTAGTATGATAATAATAGGAGTTAAAAATGGGTTAGGTAATCAAATGTTTCAGTATGTATTTGGCAAAATACTGGAGTGGAAATATAATGTTCCGGTTGAATTTGATATCATGAACGATGATTTTGTGTCTGATATGCAAACCGATATGGATGTGTTTAGCATAGGAGATTATAAAATTGCGGATAAAGGTCAAATAAAGGTATTTATGCCTTTTTCGGTGGCACGGTATAAACAAGAAAAGAGATATTTATCCTATATTTATTATAAATTGAGACGAAAGTTGCATCCTGCAAAACTGGTGACAGAGAAATTTCCCAGTCAGTATATTACTGATTTCGATAATTTAAACACTTCCCAAAAATACTACTTTATGGGGCATTGGATGAATCTGAGGTATTTTTCAGGTTTTGAAGACCGAATCAGAGCTTTGTTTGAACTAAAGGATAACAGCTTTTATGATTCTGATGTTGCAAAAGAAATTATTGGAAGCATAGAAACGCCTGTCAGCCTCCATATTCGTCGTGGCGATTATCTTAGCAGTGGTTTTATTGAGGTTGCTGAAATGAGCTATTATCAGAAAGCCATAGCATTAATAAAAGAGAATGTGAAATCCCCGGTTTTGTATGTGTTTACGAATGATCCGCGTTGGGTGGAGCATGAGTTTAAGCCAGACTTACCGTATAAAATAGTTAGCGGTAATACCGGAGCCAATAGTTATAAAGATATGTTGTTAATGAGCCTGTGTAAACATAATATTATTGCCAATTCCAGTTTTAGCTGGTGGGGGGCTTGGCTTAATAATAATGAGAATAAGATTGTTGTTTGTCCGAAAAATTGGTATGCTACCGAAAAATTAAATACTAATGTGGAACAAATGGTTCCTGATAACTGGAAGAGACTATGAATCAAAAGGTAGCTATTATAACTCCTTATTTCGGGAAATGGCCAGAATGGATAGATCTACATTTCTTTTCATGTGGCCAGAATAACACCATAGACTTTATTTTTTTTACAGATTGCCAACTCCCAGAGAAACGGTACCCGAACGTGCGTTTTTATCCTATGAGTTTTGACGATTATTGTATGTTCGTTAGTGAACGTTTAAATATTGATTTTAAACCAGTAAAAGCATATAAATTGTGCGATTTGAAAGTTTTTTATGGTTATATACATCAGGATTTATTAGTTGATTATGATTTTTGGGGTTTTGGGGATGTAGATTTAATTTGGGGACGAATATCAAAGTTTTATACAGATGATTTGTTAGGTAAATATAATGTGTTCTCAACACATGCTGATAGATTGTCCGGTCATTTGTCCTTGTTTCGTAATAATGAAAAATATAGAAACTTGTGTATGACTATTCAGAATTGGAAGTCTAAGTTGGCTAATCCTGAATATGTTGGAATGGATGAAGTTGAACTTTCCCAGATAATATATCCTGAGAGTAAATATATCATTAAAGTATATTCAAAAATTATTCGAAAATTATTTAATTGGCGAGATGCATGGGTTATTTATTATCATATAATGCCGTGGATTAATTCGTTAGTAATGTTTAAATACAGGAAATTATATTTTGTAGAACAACATACTACCCCGATTTTATATCCGGATGGATTGACGTTTAAGCACGATTCAGCGACTTGGCATTATGATAAATATTCTATACTTAATGCAAAAACAATGGAAGAATATATATATGTTCATTTTATGATTTATAAGAAGAATTCATTTAGAAATGATCATTTTTGGACGAACGATAAGGATATATATAGAATTGACAATTTTAATATCGAAAATAAAATTATTATTGATAAAAGCGGATTTCACCATTGACTGTGCTGATATAAGAATTGATAAAAGCCTGTTTTTTAATTGAACAATTATGTTTACAATCATCATACCTCTCTATAATAAAGCACCCTATATCCGCAAAGCGATAGAATCGGTATTTGCTCAGACTTGTCAGGAGTTTGAGCTGATTGTAGTGGATGATGGGTCGACAGATGATAGCTTCGCTCAGATCTCAGATCTCAGTTATCAGTTATCAGTTGAAGAACCGGATCAGTTTAAAAAGATTAAAATTATACAACAAGAGAATCAGGGAGTATCAACGACTCGAAATAATGGGGTGCAGTTGGCTAAGTATGATTATATTGCTTTTTTAGATGCGGATGATTGGTGGGAACCCACTTATCTGGAAAAAATGAGAGGGTTGATAGAAAGATATCCTCAAGCAGAATTGTATAGCAGTAGCTATTATAAGGTGGTAAGTGGTAAGTTAATTCCGGCTAATATTGGAGTTGAAAAAGAATTTATTGATGGTATTATTGATTACTGTAATGTTTATTCTAAAACCATGTATCAACCTGTTTGGACAGGGGCAGCAGTTGTAAAGAAAGCTGTTTTTTATATGGAGAAAGGGTTTAAACCTAAATTGAAAATGGGTGAAGATTTTGACTTGTGGTTACGGATAGCGTTGAAATATCCTATAGCGCTACTTAATACTCCCCTGGCTTATTATAATCAGGATGTAGAACAAGTAAATCGTGCCATTGGTACTAAGTTTTATGAACCGGAACAACATATGCTTTTTTCAGATTATAGCCACTTAAAACAAAACGCTGAATTTACACATTTGTATGAAGTATTGGCTTTATATGGATTGTTACCCTATTATCTGAGTGGAAAAAATAAAGATCATGTTGCCCGCATCTTGAGAGAAATTCATTGGGAAAACCATTCGAACAAATACAAACTATTTTACAGAATATTGCCTAAAATTGTAGTGAGATATTGGTTGTGGATAAACAGAGTGGGGGCAAGGGTGAAGAAGATGGTAGTAAGTAATAAAGTATTAATTAGTAAGTAGTTGGTGTGAGTAAGTAGTGGTAAAAATGAAAATAGCTTATTTATTGGGTTCGTTGAATCGTGGTGGTACTGAGACGCTGATGTTGGATGTGTTTAGGAACGCAGACCGATGTGAGTTGGATGCCGTGTGCGTGTACAGAAAAGGAGGTGAGCTGGAGGAGGAGTTTAATGCTACAGGCATAGCTATTCGGCAAATAGCTTTTAGCAAGAATATAGCCGGCTACTTTTACCGCTTAAGAAGCTATCTGCAGCAACAGAAAGTAAATATTGTACATGCACAACAGCCATTGGATGCTTTGTATGCCCGTATTGCCTGTGTGGGTACCGGAATTAAGGTGATACTGACCTTTCACGGCTATGATTATAGCAATAATGGCTTTGGTCAAAAGCTGTTGCAATATATTATACGGCGGACTGATAAGAATTTGTATGTGAGTAGAGTGCAAGAGCAGTATTATATACGGAAATATAAACTGAACCCGTTGAAACAGGCTGTACTGTACAATGGTATCTCGTTTGATAAGCTGGAATGCAAAACTTTTCTTGCTACTATTCGTCAGGAACTGAGGCTGGATGAGGAAATGCTGTTGATGGGGGCAGTCGGAAATTTTAATGATGTACGCGATCAGTTTACTACCTGTAAGTTCCTAGTTTTATTAGCGAAAGAAGGGGTGGATTTTCATTTTGTGTTTGCCGGAAAGCGGGTGGAGGGACAAGAGCTTTTGTATGACCTTTGCGTGGAGTATTGCAAGGACAATGGGATAGCTGATAAGGTTTCGTTTTTGGGCGTTCGCAATGATGTACCGGCTATTTTGAAACAATTGGATGCTTTTGTTTATTCTACCGATCACGATACTTTTGGCATTGCGGTGGTAGAGGCGTTGTCTGTAGGAGTACCTGTTTTTGTGAACGACTGGGAGGTAATGACCGAAGTGACCGATAATGCTGCGCTGGCTACTTTGTACAAAAGCAAGGATGAAACAGATTTACTCGCTAAATTTATGCTATTTTTGCAGGATAAAGCACCTTATCGGGAAAAAGCTAACAAGGCAGTGGAAGTGGTGAGAAAGCGGTACTCGATAGAGGAGCATATAAGGAAGGGGAAGTTTATAGTTGGTAGTTTATAGTTTATAGTAGTTATTGGTTATTGATAGTTATTGGTTATTGATAGTTATTAGTTGATAATGGATAACGGCGGTTTGAGAATGGTTCTACTTGTTACTGCCTTTTGTGGTCATTAGTTTAGCTGATAACGAAGAATTAAATAGAATTGAATAAAAAAAATAGATGATACAGGAACGGAAACCGGTTACATATTTTACCCATTATTACTCTGATAAGGCCATTACATTTTATGTACTGGCTTTGTTTGCAAGTAATTTGGTGTTTTTCTCACATGTATTGTCCCCTATGTGGTGGATATTCGGACTGGTGGAAGTGATAGGTTTTTTCTATTTCTCCAATACATTGAGCAAGCAATGGCAACGGCTTAGTCTGAACCGTTTTCCAAAGAAGTTGTTTGCAACGGCATTGATGATTCGGCTTGTATGGGTGATTGTTTCGTACTTTTTTTATACATGGCAAACAGGTAAAC
>Ga0302215_10002194_pt1 | contig 13578 bp, 15 predicted proteins | sample II_Fen_N3_1_FD_194580 | JGI IMG/M metagenome (GOLD analysis project Ga0302215, IMG submission 194580) | Peat permafrost microbial communities from Stordalen Mire near Abisko, Sweden - II_Fen_N3_1 | ecosystem: Environmental > Terrestrial > Soil > Wetlands > Permafrost | place: Sweden: Abisko...
CGGCTTTACAATCTGTCGGTGCTTTGCGCAGATCTTTGGGTTTACGGACTTTTTTCAATTTGCTTGGACCTTTGGTTAATCCCGCAAAACCTCAATTTTCTGTGATTGGAGTTTACAATTTAGAAATCGCAAGAATTTATCAATATCTCCTACAAAAAGACAATCGCAAATTCACAATTGTTCATGGATTAGATGGTTACGACGAAATCAGCTTAACGAGTGATAGTAAAATCATTACTAAAAACAGCGAAGAAATTTACTCAACGAAAGATTTAGGTTTTAACGCCTTAGATCCTCAAAGTATCATTTCAGGAAAAACGCCATCTGAATCGGCCACAATTTTCAGAAATATTTTAGAAGGAAACGGGACATTTGAGCAAAATGCGGTGGTTCTTGCCAATGCGGCAGTTGCGCTCCACCATACTCAAAAATTTGGAAAATATGAAGACTGCCTTCTTCTCGCACAAGAAAGTCTGGAAAGTGGGAAAGCATTGAGAAGTCTGAATAACTTAATTCATTAAAGTTTTTAGGGCGACAAATTCCGTCTTCCACTCCCACTCTTTTGCTTTGCAAAAGGAGTTCCGTTCAAGCCGGGTCGCAATTTTGTGAAAATTAGAAATCGATCACCAAAATGACAATTTTAGATACAATAATAGAGAGAAAGAAACAGGAAATTAAAGAATCAAAATCTAAAATTTCTGTACAACAGTTGAAAGATTCAGAATTTTTCAACAGAAAAACATTATCGTTAAAAGAAACATTACAATCAAAATCCGGAATTATTGCTGAATTCAAGAGACAATCTCCATCAAAAGGAATAATTAATGATACAGTTTTGGCTATAGAAGTTGTTTCAGCTTATGAAAAATTCGGAGCAAGTGCGGTTTCTATTTTGACTGATTATGATTTTTTCGGAGGTTCTTTTAATGATATTCTTACTGTTAGAAGCCAAACCCATATTCCGATTTTGAGAAAAGATTTTATGGTAGATGAATATCAGTTTTATGAAGCAAAAAGTATCGGAGCAGATGTCATTTTGTTGATTGCAGCTTGCCTTTCACCTTCTCAGGTTTTGGAGTTTACACAATTATCTCACCAATTGGGTCTAGAAGTTTTGTTAGAAATTCATACTGAAGAAGAACTTCAACATATTAACGAAAATATTGATTTTGTAGGCATCAACAATAGAAATTTAAAGGATTTCAAAGTTGATTTACAACATTCTGTCAATTTGAAAAATCAGCTTCCAAAAGACGTTTTATCAATTGCCGAAAGTGGAATTTACAACGAAGAAGATTTCAAATTTTTAAAAGAAAAAGGTTTTGATGGATTTTTGATGGGCGAATATTTTATGAAAGAACAAAATCCAGGCAAAAAATTCTCCGAATTTATCGCCAATGCATCAATATAAAAGTCTAACAATTTAGCAATGAATGAAAACCATCAACAGTCAACTGAAAACCATCAACCAAAAATAAAAGTTTGTGGATTGACCCAACTCAACCAAATTTGTGAATTAGTGGCATTAGAAATTGATTTTCTGGGTTTTATTTTTTACGAACAATCACCAAGATTTGTATTAAATCATTTGAGCTTAGACGAACTATCTAAAATAATTCATCAAGGAAAAGTGGGAGTTTTCGTAAATGAAAATGTTGAAAGAATTGTTGAAATTTCAGAAAAAGCAGATTTAAATTTCATCCAGCTTCATGGTGATGAAAATGATGGCTTTATTTTAGATCTAAGGAAAAAACTGAATCCCAACATTGGTATTATAAAAGTGATAAGAATTGGAAACCAATCTTCAGACGAATTGCAAAAAACCATCAACAGACAACCGCCAACCATCAACTACCTCCTTTTCGACACCGATTCAAAAGCATTCGGAGGAACAGGAAAAACTTTCGACTGGAATATTTTAAATGAAATTGAAATTCCATTTCCATACTTTTTAAGTGGTGGAATTTCTTTAGAAAATATAGGAGAAATTGAATTTTTAAATCAAAAACCGTTTGCCTTCGATATCAATTCAAAATTTGAAATCGAACCGGGAAATAAAGATTTAGAGAAGATCAAAAAATTGATAAATTTATTTCAAAGTCCCAAAGGGACGACTTAACGAAGGATAGGATGCAATCCTATCAAACGAATAACAAAAAAAACACAAAGAAAAAATGCCACAATCATTAGTTAAAAACTACATTCATGTTATTTTCAGTACAAAACACAGAAATGATTTTATTGATGAAAAGATAGAAGCCGAACTGTTTGCATACATTTCAGCACTATGTAAAGATTTAGAAAGTCCAGCATTACAAATTGGTGGAACCGATAATCACATCCACATTCTTTGTTTGCTGTCAAGAAAAATTGCATTGATGAAATTAGTTAAGGAAATAAAAGCAATTTCATCAAAATGGTTGAAAACAAAAGGAAGAAAATATGAAGATTTTTTCTGGCAGGAAGGTTACGGAGCATTTTCAGTAAGTCCTAATAATATTTTTGCAGTTACAGAATATATCAAAAATCAAAGAGAGCATCATAAGGAATATGATTTTAAAAATGAAATGATCAACTATTATAAAAAATACAAAATTGATTATGATGAAAAATATCTTTGGGATTGATGTTTGATTTTGACTTTCAGAAATCCAAAAAAAATAAATTAATAGGAATGAATTCCTATGCTTTGTTAAATCGTCCCGTTGGGACTTGTTATTCAAAAAAATAAAAAAATTATATGAAAAATTATAAAAACCCAGACCAACACGGATATTACGGCGAATTCGGTGGAGCTTTCGTTCCGGAAATGCTGTATCCAAATGTGGAAGAACTTCAAAATAATTATTTGAAAATCATTGAATCTGAAGATTTTCAAGCTGAATATCAGGATTTATTGAAAAATTATGTGGGTCGTGCTACTCCACTCTATTTTTCTAAAAATTTAAGTGAAAAATATAGTACCAAGATCTATCTGAAAAGAGAAGATCTCAATCACACCGGAGCGCACAAAATAAACAATGCTTTAGGACAAGTTTTATTGGCAAAACGTCTTGGAAAACACCGAATTATCGCAGAAACAGGAGCCGGACAACACGGAGTTGCAACCGCAACAGCATGTGCATTGCTTGGCTTGGAATGCATTGTTTACATGGGCGAAGTAGACATTGCGAGACAGGCTCCGAATGTCGGGAGAATGAAAATGTTGGGAGCAACGGTAATTCCTGCAACTTCCGGTTCAAAAACTTTGAAAGACGCAGTAAATGAAGCGTTAAGAGATTGGATTAACAACGCAACTACAACGCATTACGTGATCGGAAGCGTCGTTGGTCCGCATCCTTTTCCTGATTTGGTGGCGAGATTTCAGAGTGTGATTTCTAAAGAAATTAAAGAACAGCTTCACGAACAAATTGGAAGAGAAAATCCCGATTATGTGATTGCCTGTGTTGGTGGTGGAAGCAATGCAGCAGGAACTTTCTATCACTTTGTGAATGAAGAAGATGTGAAAATTATAGCGGCAGAAGCAGGAGGTTTTGGAGTTGCATCCGGAAAATCTGCGGCTACCACTTTTCTCGGAACTTTAGGCGTTCTTCACGGAAGTAAAAGTCTGGTCATGCAAACAAATGACGGACAGGTTATTGAACCTCATTCTATTTCTGCAGGCTTGGATTATCCTGGAATTGGACCTTTCCATGCACATTTATTTAAAGAAAACCGTGCTGAATTTTTCAGTATTAATGATGATGAAGCGTTGCAATCTGCATTTGAACTGACGAAAATGGAAGGAATTATTCCCGCTCTGGAAAGTGCTCACGCTTTGGCAGTTTTAAATAAGAAAAAGTTTAACGAAAATGACATTGTTGTCATTTGCTTAAGTGGTCGAGGCGATAAGGATATGGAAACTTACTTAAAGAAATTAGAAATTAGTAGTTAGAAATTAGTAGTTAACAGAATCAAAATCTTACATCTAACTTCTAATCTTTATTATTTATTAAATATGAAAAAACTAAACATATATTTCACAGCAGGAATTCCGCAATTGGAAGATACTGCAGACATTATACAACTCATTCAGAATTCTGGAGCAGATATGATGGAAATCGGAATGCCTTATTCTGATCCTGTTGCGGATGGACCCGTGATTCAAAAAGCACACGAATTAGCTTTGAAAAACGGAATGACGATTGAAAAACTTCTTTCTCAGTTGAAATCCATTAAAAACGAAATAAAAATTCCCGTTATCTTGATGGGATATATCAATCCAGTTTTAAGTTTCGGGTTTGAAAAATTTTGTAAAGAATGTTCCGAAAGCGGAGTTTCTGGATTGATTATTCCCGATCTTCCTCCTATAGAATTCGAAAAAATTTATCAGAAAATCTTAGAAAAATACAATTTGAATTTTACATTTCTGATTACCCCTGAAACTTCGGACGAAAGGATTTTGTATTTGGACTCTTTAAGTTCAGGCTTTTTGTATGCGGTAAGTTCGTCTTCCACAACAGGAAATGAAAATGCAGTATTAAAAAACGAAGACTATCTTTCAAGAATTGCTTCTCTCCCATTGAAAAATCCAGTGATGATCGGTTTTGGAATTAAATCTAAAGAAGATTTTGAAAACGTCACCGAAAAAGCAGACGGCGGAATCATAGGAACTGCCTTCGTCAATATTCTTCTGAACGATAAAGATTGGAAGATAAATGCCATAGATTTTATTCATTCCATAAAAAATTAAAAATTACTAAATTTGTCTGTTAATAAAAGACATGAACACACATCAAAATAAAGTCGTTGCATTTGAAGATTTGGGCATAAAAGATTATCAGTCTTCCTGGGATTATCAGGAAAAACTTATGAAAGAAATCATCGATACCAAAATCAAAAACCGCGACTTACCAACCGAAGAACGTCTTATCACTTCAAACCATTTTCTTTTGGTAGAGCATCCTCACGTTTACACATTGGGGAAAAGTGGTCATGAAGAAAATATGTTGGCTGGAATTGATAAATTAAAAGAAATTGAAGCCACTTTTGTAAAAGTAAACCGTGGCGGAGACATTACTTATCACGGTTTCGGACAGATTGTGGGTTATCCAATTCTAGATCTTGAAAATTTCTTCACCGATATTCATTTATACATGCGAAATCTTGAAGAAGTGATTATCCGCACAATGGCTGAATTTGGCTTAAAAGGTGAACGCTCGCCGGGAGAAACCGGCGTTTGGCTGGATGTGGGAAAACATTACGCCAGAAAAATCTGTGCGATGGGTGTAAAAGCTTCACGTTGGGTGACTCTGCATGGTTTTGCGTTCAATGTCAACACAGATATGCGTTATTTTGAATACATTGTTCCTTGTGGAATTAAAGATAAACAAGTGACTTCTTTGAAAAGAGAATTGGAAAGAGAACTGACGACAGAGGAAGTTGAGGATATAAAAGTGAAGATCAGGAAGCATTTTGAGGATGTTTTTGAGGCGGAATTGGTGAGTAACTAAAACTGAACTTTACTGCGGCGAATTTAATTATTTTACTCTCATATTAATATGAAGATCCGTTATTCTTCATACTTTTTAATTTAACGCTAAGTCAAACAAAGAATTTTACTGACTAACCGTTTTTAAGAGAAACAAAGGCGTAAACTTAAAGAGGAAATACAAAGTTTTTGCAATTGATCACTAATTGCTGACAATCACAAAGATTAATAATCCATTGTCTATTTGCAATGGATTTTTTTATTAACATAAGAAAACATATATCATAGATTTCATCTAAAATACATTTACCAAAATTAAATTGCGCACAATTTAATTGTTTACTATCTTTGCATTGTTAATTTGATTCAGACAATTTTTAGAATCAAATTTTTAATTTATAAAATAATATACAATGTCATTAATAGAAGATTTAAACTGGAGACATGCCGTAAAAGCATATGACTCAACAAAAAAAGTATCAGAAGAAGATTTAAATAAAATTTTAGAAGCTGCAAGATTGGCTCCTACTTCATCAGGATTGCAACCTTTCAGATTGATCGTTGTTGAAAATCAGGAATTAAAAGAGAAAATGGTAAAAGGCGCACTAAACCCAGAAGTAATGAGAGATTGTTCTCAAGTTTTGGTTTTTGCAGCTTGGGACAGCTATTCAGATGAAAAAATCGATAAAGTGTACAATCATCATACCGATGTAAGAGATTTACCAAGAGGTCGTTTCAGTAGCTATACCGATAAAATAAAAGAACTTTATGGGGCACAAACTCCAGCAGAACATTTTGCTCATACTGCGAGACAAACCTACATTGCTCTAGGACTTGCAATGGCACAGGCTGCCGAATTAAAAATTGATTCTACTCCTGCAGAAGGCTTCAGTAATGATGTGGTAGACGAGATTCTTGGGTTGAGAGAACTAGGCTTGAAAAGCGTTACCCTTTTATATCTTGGATATCGAGATTCTGAGAACGATTATTTGGCTCACATGAAAAAAGTAAGAATTCCGATGGAGGAATTTATCATCAGAAAATAGTATTTTCATCTCACATTCATCATTGAATTATGGAAAATCAAGACACCCCCAAATTAGGAAATCAGCTTTGCTTTCCATTTTATGTCATCGCAAAAGAAATGACCGCACTTTACCGTCCATTTCTTGATGAATTGGGCATTACTTATTCACAATATCTTGTGATGATGGTGCTTTGGGAAAAAGATGGATTGACTGTAAATCAAATCGGTGAAAAACTATATCTCGACAGCGGAACTTTGACACCGCTTCTTAAAAGACTTGAATCTAAAGGTTTTATCATCCGAAAAAGGAAAAAAGAAGATGAAAGAGTGGTAGAAGTTTTTCTCGACGAAGCAGGAAGAAATTTACAACAAAAAGCTTGTGAAATTCCGGCAAAAATGCAGAAAAAACTGAATCTTTCGACTGAAGATTTTTTGGAGCTGAAACAAACTGTCGAGAAAATTTTAAAGAAAATTCGTTAGCATAAAATTTTCATCACAAAAGAAGCAAAAGACTTTAATATAAGACTTTCAAAGGTGGGCAAAAATGAATGTTTTACATTTTGAAAACTTTGGAAATCCTTTATTTTCAATCATTTCTTTTGTCTCTTTTGCGGTAGAATATTTCTTATTATTAAAATAAAATTCAAAAATAAATGAAAACATTATATACAACCAGCGTTACCGCAAAAGGCGGAAGAAACGGACAGGTAAAAAGCGAAAATGGAATCTTGGATCTTGAAGTAAGAATGCCAAAAGGATTAGGCGGAGCCAATGATGATTACACAAACCCTGAAATGCTTTTCGCAGCAGGATATGCTGCTTGTTTTGACAGCGCATTGAATTTGATCATCAGCAAATCTAAAATTGAAACCGGCGAAACTTCTGTAGCTGCAAAGGTGAGCATCGGACAAAATGAAGATGGTGGTTTTGGTTTGGCTGCAGAATTGGATGTAAATATTCCAGGCGTTTCTCTTGAAGAAGCTCAGGAATTGACTGAAAAAGCTCATCAGATTTGTCCGTATTCTAATGCGACAAGAAATAATATGGAGGTGAAACTTTCGGTTACTAATAACTAAGATTTTTTTCTTTCAAATTATATGAATCTGCTTCTTTTGGAGGCAGATTTTTTATTTTATAGAGTTCTTTGCAGGAAAATATTTACTTTTATAAAAGATATTTTGGTGTAAAACATTGTATAAAGCCTAACCTTAACAACTGAAATAAAACTATTTAAATTGAACAATGCGACCATATAAAGGATTTATCAAAGACGACCCTAACTTCAAAATTTTGTTTGATAACACAGTAATGATAGTTGGACACATTTATGAAACTTCATATTGCTTCAATAAATTAACAAAAGAAGAATCTCCCATTTTTGAATTTCTCGATGATCCGTGTTGCAGTATTGTGGGACAAAACAATGATTGGTGCTTGATAGGTGGTGATGTTTTAATCCTAAAAAATTGGGTAGACAATACTTTGAGAATAGTAGGTGATCTTAAACAAATATTTGATTTAAAAAGTATTGACACTTATACTGCTCAAATCTTAACAGACCCTTGGTCAGAAAATTCTGAAATTTGGCAAGTTTCAATCGATTTAAATAAAATAACACAACCAATAACTTTAACAAAAATACGAGACTTCAAAGAGTATTTTGACAGACCATATTCAGAAAATATTGAATGGTAATAATATTCATTTATATTGCAGATTATCTTTTACCTCCTCACAGAATCACTCCTCTTATAAGCATCCACTTTCATATACTCATCATTCAGTTCTTTTTCTTTTTTATCTGAAATTAAAATTCCAAAAAGATGGTCGATTTCGTGCTGGAAAATAACAGCGGTAAAACCTTCCACGATTTCTGAATATTTTTGTCCTTTTAAATCTACATATTGTAGTTGAATGACTTGGCTTCGGTAAAACTGTCCACGAAATTCCGGGATCGACAAATCGCCTTCCGATCCGAGATTTTGGAGTTCAGATTTCCAAGTAATTACGGGATTGATAAAATATTCTAATGGTTCTCCTTGTTTATCAAAACGTTGAACCCAGATTACTTTCCTGTTGATTCCGACTTGTGGTGCAGCGATTCCTACTCCACCGTCGGTTAGCAGAAGGGATTCTTTCATTCTTGAAACCAAAATTGCCGTGTTCGGATCTCTAGGATCGATTTCTTTTGACTGATCTAACAAAGTCGTATGCTGATGATAATCTGTCGTTTGAAAAATAGGCAATAATGTTTTGATATCGCCTTTATTAATAAATGTAATTTCGTTTGAAGTCAGTTTTTGAGCGTTGATAAAACCGATAAAAAGTATGAAGAGTAAAGAGATTTTTTTCATTTTTGTTGGAATGTTGAACAAATATAGAATGTTTTTATGTTTTGGCTAAAGCCAATGGAATTTATTTTCATTAAAAAACGGGCTAAAGCCCGTTTCTATTGAGTTTTTCTCTCGCAGATTTTGCTGATGAAGCAGATTTTTTCTGTGTCATAATCTGTGAAAATCTGTGTCATCTGCGGGAGATTTTTAACACATTAGTCATATTAGAGTTTTGTTCTTACTCTGCGTAAAAGAACACATTAGTTTTGAAAATCTACGATTTCCTTGGGATAGTCAATTTGCTTTTTTAACTTTTCCATTTAACTTAATAAGTTTTCGTCATATCTGCGGGAATGATCAAATTAAAATCTGTTGGGATATAATCTTTCTCGGGAACTTTTAATTCGGGGGTTTCAGATTCAAATACTGAGATAACCGCCATTTTCAGGTTCGGATTTTTCTGTTTGATGTACCAGTAAATTCCGCCAAATTCTTTGCTGTGGAAGTTTCCGTTGTAATGGATGAATGTTTTTCCGGCTTCAAAATTTTTCAGGATAGATTCTGCCATAGTAGCATCTTTTACAGCCTGCGCAGAAATGAAATTCATTACTTTGGTTCCTTCCGCATGCTCTCCCATCATCGTTTTCATTTCAGGATAACCTGGAGTTTCTAAGGTTACTTTGATTGGGAGTTGAGCGATATACATTTTCTCCTTTTCGGTCAGTTTATTTAATGATTCTAAACCTTCTTTTGCGGTTTGAGAAGCGTACTTTCTAGGAATATTGGTTGCGATAAATTTTAGTTTTTTATCTTTTGCAAAATCTACTAAAGGTTGGTAATCTGTCGCATAATTATTCCAAAGGCGAGCCGAATCTTTCAATGTTTTAGCATCGAATTTTCCGTTTAAATAATTGTTCAGTTGAGATTGATTATCTCTTTCAAACATCTCTGCACCAAGTATGATGTTTCCGTTTTTCTCTTTAAATAATGCTTCCGTGATTTTGAGTTGCAACCAGTGATTGATCGAACTGTTATGGTTTTCACCAAAAAAAACTACGTCATAATCAGCCAGTTCTTTAACCAATTTATCGGTTTTGATTTCTTTTCCTTTTTGATTGTAAAACTGAAAAGCTTTCAGGTTTTGGGCATTCACAGAACAAAAACTGATCAACAATATGGCGATGAAAATATTTTTCATTTCTAAAATTTTATTTTTTAAACACAAATATCACGAATACGTGTCACAAATATGACAAATAATTATTAAATCTAAATTTTAAAATTTGTATTTGTTCGTGAAAAATATTTGTGTAACCTATTTTTTTTAAACACGAATGACACTAATGGTTTTCACGAATTTCACCAATGATTATTCAAATCTCATTTCAAAATTTGTGTTATTAGTGAAAAATTATTTGTGTAACCTATTTTTTTTTAAACACGAATGACACTAATGGTTTTCACGAATTTCACCAATGATTATTCAAATCTCATTTCAAAATTCGTGGTATTCGTGAAAAATTATTTGTGCAATTTGTGGTTAATTAAAAACAAATTGATTATCTGTTATTACTCTTAATTTTAACGCTAAGATTCGCAAAGATTTTTTTGACTACTAACTGTTTTTAAGTTCGCAAAGGCGTTTCACTCAGCAAAGAACACAACGATTTTTTCAATTATGACAATTTGCGGACAATCAGAAAAACAAAAAAGACCGCTTTGAATTAAAAAGCAAAACGGTCTCAATCAAATCAATTATCAATTATTTTTCTAAATCTGCTACAAGATCTTTCCACTCTTGCAATTCAGGGATTCCCGGTTTTCTTTTTCCAAAAAACTGAACGATAAAATCACCTTCTTTGTTGAATACTTCAATCGCAGTTACCTCACCATCTTCAGTAGGTTTTTTCACGATCCACGCTTCTGCGATTTTTGTTACATCTAAATGCAAGTTGAAATCAGGATCCATCACGTTGAACCATTGCTGATGCCACATTGTTTTCTTCACTTCACCGGTATGAATCTGGATAATTCCTCTATTACCAACGAAAATCATGATCGGAAGACTCTTTTCAGATGCATCTTCAAGAACATTAACTACTTTTGAAGTATCTATTTTTTTAGCATATCCTTCAGGAGCCAATCTCAAAGCCTGAGTTCTCGAAACTCCGAATTTTCTTGTCATCATGAAAAAATCGTGGGTATCTTTCAATTCTGTCCATGCTTTTCTGAAACCTTCAGCATCAATTTCCGAATCAGCTTTCTCAGGAGCTTTTGCTGCAACAGCTTCAAATTCAAAAACTTCAGTTTGGTTTTCAGCTTTAAACTGAGTCACGATAGGATCGAAATTTTCAACATTACTGTCCTTCGTTAGATATATTTTATGAAGAGCCAAACCGTCTTTTCCGAAAAACTGAAGGCTTTTTCTATCCCCTTCAACTACGGCAAAAGCAAACTTCCAGTGGTTTTGAAAGATTCTTAAATCGATATCTTCACCTACAAAAAGCTGTGCATGAGGACTGCTGAAATCACCATTCAGGTACGTGCCTTTTCTCTCGTGTACGCACTCATCATTTCTGGTTAAAGCCATTACTTTTCCTAATTTTTCAACTTCTGTCAGGATGTTTCCAAATTCAGGTTTCAGAACAGTAACTCCTTCTCCTACGTTTGTTAATAATAATTCCGCTTCACTTACGCCCAATTGTTCTGCCGCATTTCTTATTCTCAAGTGTGGGTTTTCTGCCTTCAGAGATTCCCATTTTTCTTTCAGTTCGTTAACTAATGTGCTCATTATTTTTATTTTTTTATGGTTAAAACTGTGTAAATTCTTTTGATTAATTCGTTTCCGGTTTTGCTTTTTATTTCTTCTTCTTTTTCGGATATTTTCATTCTTTTAAAGTGACTTTTTGAAATCAATTCCTCCATCTCGTCATTGGTGTAAAGCTTAAAATTGTATGCTGTGAAGGGTAAAGTCTGCATAAAATCTTTCTGTCCGAAAGTAAGAATGACGGTTCCGTTATCTTTTAAAACTCTGTATATTTCATTTAAATATTCAACAGGTTTGTTCCAGAAATAAACGGTGTTCACTGTAAATATTTTATCAAAAACCTCCTCTTCAAATGGACACTTTTCGCCTTCGTACAATACAAATTCAGCCTGATCTTTAAATTCAATATTTAATTTTTTCGCTTCATTGTGCATCGTTTCGGAGATGTCGACTCCTGTATATTTTATATTTTTAGCTAATTTTAAAAGACTCTTCAAGTGACCTGCATTTCCGTGACCGATTTCGAGGATGTGCTCGTTGTCTTCGATCATTAAAGCATGAATACTTTCCAGCGTCATTCCGATGTTGGTGGCATTCATCATTTCGCCGATCTCAATTCCTTTTTCTCCTTGAGGATTGGCTAAATTTTGGGCTAATATTTTTAAATCTTTTGGTTCCATTTATCCAAAAATTATCATTGGGTTAGCATTAACGGGATGCGGACAAATCGTACATGGAAAATTATACGCTTTGGTAATATTTTCGGAAGTAAAAACTTCCTCAGGAGTTCCATAAGCAGAAATTTTTCCTGATTTCATCAATAAAATCTTGTCTGCAAACTGAGCTGCAAGATTGAGATCATGCAAAACAACGATTGCCGAATTCGATTGATCTGTAAATTTTTTGATAATTTCTAAAGCCTTGTACTGATGTTTCACATCCAGATTATTCAGAGGTTCGTCTAAGAAAATCAGTTTCTTATCAATCTCATTTTCCACCTGCGCCATTACTCTCGAAAGATGTACCCGCTGCTTTTCGCCACCCGATAAAGTATTGTAATCTCTGTCTCTCAGATGATAAACATCGGTTTCGTACAAATGCTTATTCATCGCTTCAAAATCTTCTTTCCGTGGTTGAGAATCGAAATAGGGATACCGTCCCATCATCACGACATCTTTTACCTGCAAAGGAATTTCGTTGGAATTGTGCTGTGAAAACTTCGCCTTATGCATTGATAATTCCCGAACTTCCCATGCGGAAATCTGTTTTTCCTTAAATAAAATTTCCTGTTTACCCTGTTTTATTTCGTTTGCCAAAACGCTGAGCAGACTTGATTTTCCGGCTCCGTTGGGACCGACGATGGCCAAAAATTCTCCGTAATCTAAAGAGACATCAACCTCATCAAGAATAAAAAATTCTTTATGCTTATAATTGATCTGATCTGCCTTTAACATTAGAGTGATTTTTTAAATTTAATTAAAATAGCGATGAAAATTGGTCCGCCAATCAGCGACGTTAAAATTCCAATCGGCAATTCTGACGGTGCTACAATACTTCTGCTGATGGTGTCGGCAATTAAAAGTAAAATACTTCCCAAAACCGCTGACAGAGGTAAAATGAATGTATAATTTGATTTAAATAAAAGTCTCAAAATATACGGTACAATAAGACCCACAAAACCAATCGTTCCTGAAAATGCAACGCAGGTTCCCACCATTAAAGAAGTGATGATCACAATCTGTTTTTTTAACCGTTCAACATTAATTCCCAAATGCTGCGCATCTCTTTCGCCCAACATCATGGCATTCAAAGCTTTTCCTTTAGGAAGTAAAACGAGATATGAAATGATCATAACTATCGTTAAAACTATATTTTTCGTCCATGTTGCTGCCGCAAGACTTCCCATATTCCAGAATGTTAAATCTCTCAATTGTTCATCTTTAGAAATGTAAATCAGAAATCCTGTGATTGAAAAACCGAT
>Ga0302215_10002195_pt1 | contig 13576 bp, 7 predicted proteins | sample II_Fen_N3_1_FD_194580 | JGI IMG/M metagenome (GOLD analysis project Ga0302215, IMG submission 194580) | Peat permafrost microbial communities from Stordalen Mire near Abisko, Sweden - II_Fen_N3_1 | ecosystem: Environmental > Terrestrial > Soil > Wetlands > Permafrost | place: Sweden: Abisko...
GTCGCCAAGTAAACCCTGACCACTATTTGCCTTACAGTCATCCAACCATGCTATAACGTTTTCTTTTGACACGGTGCCGCCTCCAACTAAAGGAAGAGCAGATTGTTTGTAAAAGCCGGTATAGAAAAGATAAACACGTGCCATTAATGCTTCGGCAGCCCATTTCGTTGCATGTCCTGCAACGGTCTTGTCATATGTGACAGCTGGCAATGAATCGATAGCTCCTTTTAGATCGCTTGCAATTTGAGCATAAACTTCAGCGGCAGGAGTTCTTGGAATATTTGTTGTAAGGGTCGTTGTAAACAAGGGTACGTCACCATACATTTCTGCCAGTTCATGATAGAAAAAAGCACGAAGGAAAAGCGCTTCACCTTTTGCTTGTTTAATATCTGCCCCTTTAAGACCCATCGCATCAATTGAGTTAATAACACTATTGGCGCGGAAAATTCCATAGTAACGAGCCTGCCAATAAGGTCTTGAAGCATCAGTACTATAATTCATTATCTTATCCCAGGCCTGCATTAACTTATCATTATCTCCACCACCGCCAAAGCGGTCGTCAGATGCTAACTCAGCTGCATAGAAATAGGAAGCCTGAGGGTTGGCAACCGCGGTGTTTAAGGTGTTATAAGCACCAATAAGTGCCATTTGCACATCCGCAGCATTCTGTGGAAAATTCGTAGTATTCTTTTGAGTATATGTCTCGGTGTCAAGGAAATTTTCACAACTTGTAAATACCACCAATGCAAATACAAAATATATTAAATTCTTCATATTGCTTTCAAATTAAAATTTAAGATTCACACCAATCAAATATGTTCTTGGGCTTGGATAGAAACCTAAGTCAATACCTGACGACCAATTCGAGTCGTTTGCGTTAGTTCCGCCATTATAACCATATCCAACTTCAGGATCCATTCCTGAATAGTTTGTGAATGTATAAAGGTTTTGAGCAGTGAAATACAATCTTGCCTGACCCAGTGCCATTTTTGGGCAAAGCTTTTTAAAGTCATAACCGATTGTCAGATTTTGAATTTTGACAAAGTCTCCATCTTCGATATAGATATCAGAAATATTTTGCCAGTTGGTATGTGTTCCAGGAGTTAGGCGAGGTAATTTATTTGAAGTGCCTTCACCGTACCAACGACCAAAGATATCTGTTGTATAGTTTTGTTTTTCACTGTCAGCAAATGAGCGATACGATTTTGCAATCTGTTGTCCAAAATTCCCTGTGGCAGTAACTGATAAATCAAAACCTTTGTATCCAAGTGTAAGATTTAATCCTGCAGTTAAATCAGGATGTGGATCACCAATTTCGGTTTTGTCTTTGTCATCAAGTGCACCGTCTGAGTTAAGATCAGCAAAAATTACATCACCTGGCTGTGCATTTGCGTAAACAAATTTTCCGGTAGCTCTTCTGGCTACAATCTCTGCCTGGTTTTGAAAAATACCTTCAGTTTTGTATCCCCAAAAATAGCCAATAGGCTTACCAACTTCAGCGCGATACATTTCAGTAGTTCCCTGGCTTAATACGTTTGGCTGACCATGAATGATCCCTTCGCTATTTGCAATTCTTGTTACCTTATTTTTGTTGCTGGCCAAATTCACTGATATGCCATAGGTAAAGTCACCCACTTTATCGTTCCAGTTAACTGCAAACTCTAAACCCTTGTTTTCAACATCACCACCATTAATAAATGGAGCGTTGGTACCATTGGTTGCTAAAGAAGGAGCAACAACTAACCAGTTTTTGGTCGTTTTATTATACCAGTCAAATGCGATTCCCATACGAGAGCCTAATAAACGAGCATCGAAACCAAGGTTCAACTGTTCAGAAGTTTCCCATGTAACATTTGGGTTGGCGAGAATATCCTGGTATGCACCCTGTACTTGTGAATCCTTTACATTTCCAAAAGAGTATTTCACCGCTGCCGGGAAGCCAATGGTTGCAAGGTATTGGAAGTTATTGATATTACAGTTACCATTCTGACCCCAGCTGGCACGTAGTTTTAAGAAATTAAGAATATCTGATGTTCCTTCCATGAATTTTTCATTCGTGACCACCCAACCTCCTGATACAGATGGGAAATAACCCCAACGGTTACCTCTTGCGAAGTTTGAGGAACCATCAGCACGAACGGTTGATGAAAGCATGTATGTTTCACGTAAATTCCAGTTAAGACGACCAAAGAAAGAAGTCAAAGCTCCTCTGCCCCAAGGATTACCTCCAATAGAAGTAGCACCTGCGGTATAACCTGACGTATTATCTAAATAAGCGTATTTAAAACCTGAGAAGTTGTTATTTGCATTCGATACATTCATATTTTCTCCCAGACCGAACTTTTCGGCTGACTGTCCAATAACTGCGTCAAATGCGTTTTGACCTGTTTTAAATGAATATGCTAATGTATTTTCTATTTGCCATTGCGAACCTAAACCCATCGTTTGCTGTGTATTGTCGTTCGTTGGGTTGTATCCGCCTCCTGTTGAGGCAAGTAAAAAGGTAGGCGTATATGAGCGATAACTACTCGCGCTCATTTTGTAACCGAAGCTACTTTTGAATTTCAAATCCTTAACCGGCTGAATGATAATATAAGCATTTGCCTGAAGGTTATGATTTTTATTCAGGTTCTGACCATTTCTGTAATCTAATATCCCAATTGGGTTAGCATCGCTTGTACTGTAATTTTCAAGGCCTGAATCCTTTTTATCCTGCAGGTTAAAATATCCGCCATTTTTATTGTAAAGAGGCATCAATGGATTAGCAACAAGCATATTGTGGATATCATTTCCATATATGTTTCCAACTTGCTGTACGCCTGAACGCGTACTATAGGTATAACTAAGGTTTTCTCCTACAGTAATAATATCAAGCTGATTTTGTTTCAAAATAATATGTTCTGAATTAATACGGGCAGTATACCTGCTGTATTGCGATTGGACAGGGCTTCCGAAAATACCTTCCTGATTTGAATATGAAAAACCAATAGATACTTTGCTGGTTTCGTTTCCTCCGGTAATATTAACTGCATGGCTTTGAGTCGGTGCATTCTTTACGCGGGTTTCTTCAAGCCAGTTTGTACCTTTAAACTCGCCTGATTGAATTTTCTCATAAAGTCCGCCTTTTAAATAGCTGGCCCAGTCATAACCTGGTAATCCATTATTAAATGCAGACTCATCAAGAATTTGCATGTACTCTTTTGCATTAAGAAGTGAAGGCATTTTATATGCATTCTGAACCCCGTAATATCCGTCATATGAAACCTGCATTTTCCCTGATTTACCTTGTTTGGTTGTAACAAGGATAACACCGTTTGCTGCGCGGGCACCATAAATAGCAGCAGAAGCAGCATCTTTAAGTACGTCAACAGATTCGATATCCGAAGGACTAAGTGCATTGATGTCGCCACCAGCTACACCATCAACTACATACAGTGGAGAAGAGTTTCCAACAGTACCCAATCCACGAATTGTTACCTTGAAAGCTTCACCTGGCTGACCCGAGCTCTGAGTAATGTTAACACCCGGGGTTTGGCTTTGCAATGAACCTAAAACACTAACTGTACTCAATTTTTGCAGATTATCTCCGCGTACCTGTACTGTTGCGCCGGTTGTCAGCTTTTTCTTCTGAACACCGTACCCAATTGCAACCACCTCTTCAAGTCCGATAGATTCGGAAATCATTTTAACAGAGATGGTGGTCTGTGTGCCAACTAAAATCTCTTGTGATGTCATTCCAACAAAAGAAAAAACGAGCGTTTTGGCTGTTGTAGGAACACTAAGAGAAAAATTACCATCCATATCACTGACAATACCTGTCGAAGTTCCTTTGACAATTATCGTCGCACCGGGAACAGGAGCACCTGTTTCATCCGTTACTTTCCCTGTGATTGTCTTTTGTTGTGCAAAAGCCATCCCTGAAAGCATAACCATTAAAAGAACCATGGAGAGGAAACATCCTGTCCATTTTCTTCCTGGAGAAAAACGAAGCCTAATTTGTTTCATAAATACATAAACTTAAGATTAGAAATTAAAAAATTGAAAACTAATTTGACTAATTATAATGATCTGTTATTGGTAAATCCTGATTAATTCATTTTCAATGTTAATGATGAAAACAAATATTTAAGGATTTCTTTTCATTTAGATTGATATTAGTTAATATTTATTTAATGGCAAAAATAGGGTTGATTTAATATTTTTTGTAATACGATCTGATCTTATATTAATATTTTCAGCTCATAATTCAGTTTAATCATTCTTCAATCATTAATAATCTGTTAAGTACATGTCTTAAATGTGCATCACGAAACATTATTTTGCGTTTTATTAACGGGTATAATATGTTGGTAAATGAATGGAAAATTGTTTTTAAGGTTATTTATAATGCTTTAATGTAAATTAATAGATAAAATATTCAGTCTAATATTATGCTTATTATAAATTTGGAAAAACGGCAATTAAAACAGGTTTTTAGTTGTTTGATTGTCCCTGCTATACATTTTGGTTCTAAATTAGGGTCAATATTATACTAAATGATGATGATATTATCTTATGGATTGAAATTCAGATTGGTCTTCGGGATTGACTTAACAATGGGTTGGTGTCATATATTTGAAATGTCAGTTTTGTTCTGCCAATACGAGTGTCCCTCATGAAGATGGTATCGTAATATGGTATTAATCGTTTTGTAATTGTTTAGTAACCATTTCATGTTTTCTTGCAAATATTAAAATCGGAGATCCTGGGTGAAATAATCAGTGCAAAAGATAACCAATCGTAATTTTAATCGTATAGTATGCTGGGTTTACTGATAGATAATAGTGTGGATTAATTTTTTACGTTGTAATGAAGACCAACGATGGTCAAATGTATACTCTGTGGAAACGATTGCGCATGTCAGACTAATCAGAAATAGCATGCAGCGAGATCTTTGATGTCCCGGTTGGACGATATGCCGGTATCAATTTAGTAAGAAAGGATATTCCTTATGACAATTTTGTTGATTCATTTAATTCGTTAAAACAAAAAACAGGATATTACAACCTTAATTTTTAAGATATGGGAACTTTTACAGTGACAAGAGAAGACGATGGTAAATACTACGTCATACTCAAATCGGGCAACGGGCGAATAATACTGAACAGTTTAAAGCACGTTTCAAAATCGGCCTGTAAGGACGGCATCGAAACCATTCGCGTTAATGCTGTTGATAACCTGAAATACGATTACAAAAAGACATTCGATGGTAAATTTTATTTCAGATTAAAATCGGTTCATGGCGAAGTGCTGGGAAACAGTCGTTTATACGAAACATCCGAACATCGCAATGTTGGAATCGAAACAGTAAGACGGATTGCACCTTTTGCTTTAGTGATTGACTTGTAGTCTTGCAAAGGTTGACTCATTTAGATATCGGTTACAGATTTTGTGGTTACAGCTTTCCCATCTTCTGTCCCGATTGACTTTTTATACATTTTGGAACTGTTTATTTTGCATTGACATTTCTGGAGTGCTCAATTTGCGTATTTTTCTCCCTTCCGCTCACTGAATTGTCACATTCTTATCGTGCATTTTTATGATCTGCAGCATTGTCGGAATGACATTCAACGATAAAAAAACTCCATTTATCTACTTTTTTGAAGGTTTCACCGATAATCTTTTAGTTGTCGAAGCACTGGAATATATCTTTGAACAAAAATTAAGAAACAATTAACATTGCGGAAACGAATAGCGTGTAAAATGTTTCCTTTCTTTGTGCTGGAATAAATTTGAAATGGAATTTGCGAATGAATGAAGAATTAGACACGCAGGATAGGAAGTTCGAACCAATGCTTGAACAGATCAAGGAGCTGTTTTTTGAGTTTGGGATTAAGAATCTTAATATGGACGATATCAGCCGCAAGCTTGGTATTTCGAAAAAAACACTTTACCGGTTTGTCAAAAGCAAGGAGGATTTGATTGCAAAATTGTTTGAATTTGAGGAGATCAACGGAATAGTATCGTTCAATTTAATTGGAGATTCGAATGTTAATGCGATAGAAAAGCTTTTTAAAGTCAGTTTGATGGTCTTTGAAGAGATGAAGCGTTTTAATCCAATGATCATGTTCGAACTGCGCAAATACTACGAGCAATTGTTTAATGAATTTCATGACCGGAAATTGGCTCATATTTCAAATGCGATGCAAATAAATCTGAAGCAGGGAATTGAAGAAGGTTTATATCGTGCAGATTTAAATATTGAGGCAGTTGTTACCCTATTTATAAATTACCTCATTGAGATTCACAGCTCAGATATGTGCAAAAGTATCAATCTTTCCTTCGACGATCTTTTTAGAGTAATGTTCGAAAATCATATACGCGCGATTTCAACCCCCGCCGGGGTTGCTTTTTTCGAGATCCGCAAAAAGGAAGTATTAGAGAATCTAAAGAATAATAACCAATAAAAGGAAAAACATGTTATCAAGAAAATGTCAGATGATCTTGTTGATTTTACTCTCATTTGGAGGAGTGAAGATCACTACTGCACAGGTACAGGATACCCTCCGTCTTTCGCTCAGCGATGCGTTAAAGATTGCACAGGAGAACAACCTGAATATTAAAAATTCGCAACTCGATCTGAAAATGGCTCAAAAGAAAATTTGGGAGACAACAGCGATCGGGTTACCACATGTAGACGGAACAGCTAAGTACACTTTCAACCCAAAGGTTCCAACTCTGCCGGCAACAACCTTCGATCCAAATGCCAAGCCTGGAGATATGCTTGAACTCGGGGTAAAGCAGAATATCGTCTACGATCTTACTGCGTCGCAGTTGATTTTTAACGGGGCTTACCTTATCGGGCTAAAAGCTTCGAGAGCCTATTATAACTTTTCGGAAGAGTCGCTCGAAAAAGCAATGCTTGATATAAACGAGACAGTGACGAATACGTATTTTATGAGTCTTGTAGGAGAGGAAAGCCGTAAAATCTTAGTGGTAAACCTTCAAAATGTAGACAGTACTTTGGCTGAAATCAAAGAGATGTACAAGCAGGGTTTTGTTGAACAGACGGATGTTGATCAGCTCGAACTGACTGCAAATACGATCACCAATGCGATATTTCAAATCGACAACAACCTCGATATGGCTGGCAAGCTTTTGAAGATTCAATTGGGACTTGCGGATAGTTTAAATATTAAGCTGACTGATCAGTTGGGAATGGAAGAGGCACAGGTTGCCCGCCTTAGTGCATTGGCCAGTGAACCGTTTATCCTGGAGAATAGTGTTGACTATAAACTGTTGACAACCTCTGAATTGCTTGCTAAATATGATTATAAAAGAGAGATGAGCAACTCATTACCGGTTATTTCAGCCTATTATAACCACCAGGAGAAGTGGAAAACGCCGGCGTTCGATTTTGCACCCAAAGATGTGATGGGTATCAACTTAAGTCTCCCGATTTTTAGCAGCGGACAAAGATCGGCCTTGGTCGCACAGAAAAGGATGGCTTTCGAAAAGGCAACCAACAACAAGCTTTACACGGGAAACACTTTGATAATGCAATCGTCGCAATTACAAAACGATCTGCGCTCTAAGCTGGATAAGTTCCAGATTCAGAAAAAAAGCAAGGAATTGTCGGATATTATTTACCAGCGCACATTGGAGAAATACAAACAGGGAATCTCTTCAAGTCAGGAACTCATGACCATCCAGAACCAATACCTGAATAATTTAACAAACTATTATCAAGGTATCTACGACGTAGTTGGTGCCAAAACAAAATTAGAAAAACTATTTAATTTCAATCAGAAAATCACAAAATAACCATTTATATGAAAAACATTATTTACGCTTTAGCGATTACAGCTTCCCTCGTTTCTTGTAATCAATCGACCGATAAGAAAGGGGAATTAGAAAAACTTAAAGTACAGCATGATGAATTAGCTACAAAGATTGCTAATCTCGAAACTGAGGTTTATCCCAACGGAATACAGGGGGAAACAAAATCAGTAACTGTAAAAACTGAACCGATAAAAAGCTGCGTGTTTACGCACTATGTTGAAGTTCAGGGTGTGGTTGATGGTGACCAGAATGTTGCTGTAAGTCCACAAACTTCAGGAATTATCACCGCTGTGTATGTTACCGAAGGTTCGAATGTGAAAAAAGGACAGGTAATGGCAGAATTGGATGCTGTTGTTCTGAAGCAGTCACTTGTTGAACTGAGAACCCAACTTGACCTTGCAAATAATCTATTCGAAAAGCAAAAAGCACTTTGGGCTAAGAATATTGGAAGTGAGATACAGTTTCTCCAGGCAAAAACAACCAGGGACGGACTCGACAATAAGATTAAAACCCTTCAGGGGCAGATTGATATGGCCAGAGTTATCTCACCTATCAGTGGAACTGTTGAAAGTGTTGCTTTAAAAGTGGGACAGATGGCCTCACCGGGACAGCCAACCTCTGCAATAAGGGTAATCAATATGAATTCAGCAAAAATCAAAGCCGATGTTTCCGAAAACTACTCTTCAAAAATTGAAAACGGAAATAAAGTGATGGTTCGGTTTCCCGATCTTGGAAAAGAGATCGAATCGAACCTGAGTTTTGTGAGCCGTTTTATCGACCCTACCAACAGAACCTTCCAGGTTGAATGTAAAATTAAATCGGGTGAAGTCGTTTTAAGAGCAAATATGATAGCTTATGTGAAAATCAAAGATTACATGAACGAGAAAGCCTTTTGCATCCCTGTCAATTACGTTCAGAGCAACAAAGATGGCAAATTCCTTTATGTGGCTGTTCAAAAAGCAAACCAATGGGTTGCTACAAAGCGCCAGGTTAAACAGGGTATGGACTACAACGGAGTTGCGGAGATTCTGGAAGGCCTTAACGAAGGGGACAAAGTTGTTTCTTCAGGTTATCAAAACCTCAACGAAGGTACACAAATCATATTTTAATCGTAACAATTACAAGTTATGTCAGATATTAAACACAAAATAAAAGAGTTCCTCCCAACCAGTTGGGCGATTGATAACAAGACCAGCATCTATGTGCTTGCTGTTCTGATATCAATTCTCGGGTTGATGAATTACGTTCAAATTCCGAAAGAACAGTTCCCGCAGGTGGTTATTCCTTACATCATTGTGAATACCCCGTACCCGGGAACTTCGCCCGAGGATATTGAGAATCTTGTCACCCGTCCGATCGAGAAACAATTGAAATCGATTAACGATGTGAAGAAAGTTACCAGTAATTCTGTCCCCGATTTCTCATCAATTGTTGTGGAATTCGACCCTAAGATATCGGTTACAGATGCCAAACAAAGGGTACGTGATGCAGTTGACAAATCTAAAACTGATCTTCCGAATGATTTACCCGATCAGCCACAGATTCTGGATGTTGATCTCTCTGAATTTCCGGTGATGTACATCAATATTTCGGGCAATTATAGTCTCGATAAGCTTAAAAAGTACGCGGATATTGCACAGGACAAGATTGAAGGGGTGAAAGAGATCACCCGTGTCGATATCGTAGGTGCTTTGGAACGTGAAATTCAGATTGAGGCTGATATTTTTAAGATGCAGGCAGCCAAAGTGACCTTTAGCAATATTGAACAGGCTGTAGCAGGAGAGAACCTGACTATTTCAGGAGGTACTATTAATACCAACGGAACAAAAAATACAGTACGTATTAAAGGTCAGTTTCAAAAAGTTGAAACCTTAAAGGATATCGTTGTTCACTCTTCAAGCGGAGCTTTTGTAAAGTTGAGCGACATTGCCGACATCAAGGACGATTTCAAAGAGCAGGAGAGTTTTGCCCGTCTTAACGGTAATAATGTGATCACGCTGAATGTGATCAAGAAAAGTGGTGCCAATCTTTTGGATGCATCCGATCAGATTAAAGATATTGTTGACAATCAGCTAAAGGGGAAGAATTTTCCATCAGATCTGACACTTACGATCACAGGCGATCAAAGTCGGTTTACACGCAATACGCTGGAGGAATTGAATAATACGATCATTATCGGTTTTATACTTGTTACGATCGTATTGATGTTCTTTATGGGTTTTACGAACTCCTTTTTCGTAGGTCTTTCTGTTCCGCTCTCTATGGCAGTTGCTTATCTGGTCCTTCCTGGTATCGGATTCACGCTGAACATGATTGTAATGTTCGGATTTATTTTTGCGCTTGGTATTGTGGTGGATGATGCCATTGTCGTAATTGAAAATACGCACCGATTGCATCGAAAGAACCCGGATATAAAAATAGCTGCAAAGATGGCTGCGGGAGAAGTCTTTATGCCAATATTATCAGGAACATTAACAACACTGGCGCCTTTCTTTCCACTGGCATTCTGGCCCGGCATTGTCGGACAGTTTATGCATTACTTGCCGGTTACATTGATTATAACACTGTTCGCGTCACTTTTTGTTGCATATATTTTCAATCCTGTTTTTGCTGTATCGTTTATGCAGCATGAATATGACGCTGAAGTAGATCCCAAGAAAGACTGGAGAAAGATCCGCAGATTCCTGATTGTGGTTTTTGGAATTTCCCTTTTATTCTATGCAACTAAGATGTTTGGTCTTGGCAACTTCCTTATGATGGTGGTTCTGCTCGTGCTTGCCTATCATTTCGCGATTCAACATTGGATTGCTGGATTCCAGAACAAGTTATGGCCATGGATGATGGGATTTTACGAAAGAACACTTCGTTATACACTCAGAGGAAACCGCGCAGTATATATGTTGGTTTCGATGATCGCGCTGTTCTTCTTTACAATTTTCCTTACTGGTGTTGTGAAGCCTAAAGTGCTGTTCTTTCCAGATAACGATCCGAATAATATTTTGGTCTACATCAAAATGCCGGGAGGTACTGATCAGGCAGTCACTGATAGTGTAACAATGATAGCTGAAAAGCTGGTTTACAAATCAATCGGAGCCAATAATCCTGATGTTGAATCAATTATTTCAAATGTTACGATTGGTGTTGAAGAAGAGGGATTCACTACTGCAGGGAAGCCGTACAATAAAGGAAAAATCTCGGTCAACTTTGTGGAGCACAAACTCAGGACAACTGGTATTACGACAACTCAGTATATGGAAAAGATGCGGAAGGATGTTGCTGACATTCCTGGTGCAGAAGTGACCGTTGATAAGAACAGCATGGGGCCTCCTACCGGAAAACCGATCAATATTGAGGTAACCAGCGAAAACCTTGACTTCCTTGTTGCTGACGCATATGCTTTCAGGGATTATCTTGATTCTTTACGGATTCCGGGAATCGCTGAATTGAAAACTGACTTCGAGATGAATTCGCCCGAAATCATTATTGAGATTGACCGCGACCGTGCTATGCGCGAAGGACTTTCAACAGGGCAAATAGGTCTCGAAATCCGCACTGCACTTTTCGGAAAGGAGATCTCAAAATACAAGCAGGATGAAGATGAATATCCTATCACCCTGCGTTATCGTAAAGTTACCCGCGATAACATCAATGCGTTGGTCAATCTGATGATTACCTATCGTGATATGAACAGCGGACAGTTGAGGAGTGTGCCATTATCAACTGTGGCAAAAATTAATTACTCTACATCTTATGCAGGCATCAAACGCTTGGACCAGAAACGTGTGATTACAGTTTACTCAAATGTTGTTTCGGGATATTCTGCCAATGATATTGTTCCTAAAATCGAAAGATTAGCTGCTACGTTCAGCAAACATGAAGGGACAGAGATCAAATTGACGGGAGAACAGGAAGACCAGGATGAGACATCTTCATTCCTTGGCAAAGCGATGGTAATTGCACTCGGAATCATCTTCTTTATCCTGATTACTCAGTTTGGTTCAATCAGTAAAACGATCATCATTTTGAGTGAGGTCATATTCAGTATTATCGGAGTATTGCTCGGGGTAATCATTTTCAAAATGGATCTTGTAATCATGATGACCGGATTGGGCGTTGTCGCATTGGGCGGTATTGTGGTTCGAAACGGAATCCTGATTGTCGAGTTCTGCGACAGGATGAAAGAAGCCGGTTTAAAAACCCGTGAAGCAATTGTTATGGCTGGAAGAACCCGTATTACACCAGTGGTATTAACAGCGACTGCAACTATGCTGGGACTTGTTCCATTAGCTGTCGGAATGAATATCAACTTTGTGACAATGTTTACCGAGTTAAACCCGCACATCTATTTTGGTGGCGACAACGTTGCTTTCTGGGGGCCTTTAGCCTGGACAATCATCTTCGGACTAAGCTTTGCAACCTTCCTGACCTTGGTATTTGTGCCAGCGTTGTACTACATGGATTACGTGATCAGGTTGAAATTCAAAAGAAGAAAAAATCTTCGGCGAATCAAATTACTCAATCAAAAATAAATATAAAAGCGGGGCACATTGTCCCGCTTTTTTGCTTTAAATTATCCTGCATCTTCAATACGGAGCTATTCAACAGGTTGTAATCAGATGACATTTGTCCAATTGTTTCATCGGTTACGGGAAAAGATGGATTTTGAATTCTACTTATTAGTAAGTATATTTGTGCCGATTTTTAAACGCGAACACAGAGATGTCAGTAACAAGGGAGAAAATAATAGAATTGGGAGAAAATCTCATACTTACCAAAGGATACAATGCTTTTAGTTACCAGGATATATCTACTGAACTGGGAATTAAGAATGCGGCCATCCATTATTATTTTCCTACAAAAGAACAGCTGGGAACCAGTATCGTAAAAACAAATATTCAGCGTTTCGAGGAGATGATTGACAATATGCACAGTCGTGATTTCGACGAACGTCGGCAACTCGAAACATTTATTAAAATCTATATAAAAAGTCAAAGGGAGCAAAAACTGTGTATTATTGGTTCGCTGGGACCCGATTTTAATACATTGAATGTGACAACTAAAACGGAGCTGGTACGTATGACTGAGATCATTCTGAAATGGCTCACCGATATTCTTACCAGTGGAAAAGAAAAGAACCTGTTTGTATTTAACGAAGAACCGCAAAACAGAGCGGTGATTATATTTTCGGGTTTGGTTGCAAGTTTACAATTGGCACGAATCGTGGATAAACTCGACTATCGGAGCATTTACCAGTCGATAACTGAATCATTAAAACCTTAAATTTTATAATAAAGATGAAGAGAGCCGTGATAACAGGATTAGGAGCTGTAACGCCATTAGGCAATAATGTTGAAGATTTTTGGACGAACTTAATAAAAGGGAAAAGTGGCGCAGCTGCGATTACCAAGTTCGATACGACCCATCATAAAACCAAATTTGCCTGCGAAGTAAAAGACTTCGACCCTCTTCAATACATCAATAAACAAGAGGCCAGAAAGATGGACTTATTCACGCAGTATGCCTTGGCTGCAACCGATGAATGCATGAGCGATTCGGGGATCGATCTTGAAACATGCGACCGGAATAAAATTGGTGTAATCGTTGCAACAGGAATAGGGGGGATGCAGACTTTCGAAGAAGAGATCTTAGCATTTGGCGAAAACGGGAAAATACCAAGGTTCAATCCTTTTTTCATCACCAAGATGATCCCTAATATGGCAACGGGCCAGATATCAATTCGCTATGGATTACATGG
>Ga0302215_10002196_pt1 | contig 13571 bp, 10 predicted proteins | sample II_Fen_N3_1_FD_194580 | JGI IMG/M metagenome (GOLD analysis project Ga0302215, IMG submission 194580) | Peat permafrost microbial communities from Stordalen Mire near Abisko, Sweden - II_Fen_N3_1 | ecosystem: Environmental > Terrestrial > Soil > Wetlands > Permafrost | place: Sweden: Abisko...
AACAACTTAAATAAAAAAAAGATAAAAAATTTATTTCCGCATAAACACCTTAAATTTTTGAGTAATAAGAGCGGTATTTATTAATTGTTTTTAGTTTAAAACATATATTTATAATGCTGATATTCACTATATTTATGGCGTAAATGAGCTATAAATATAGTGAATTTCATTTTTTAATACCTTGTTTAGAATCAATTCTTTAAAATGGACCCGTGCGATTTAATATTTAATACAAGAAAACTATACTTTGTAAATTAAGTAACATACTGAATAACTATTAATTATTACTACTATGCGTAAATCACTCATCTTATTTACAATATCTTTATTTTTCATAAGTATTTCAGCAATAAATAAAGTTGAAAAATGGCGAATTTATGAAATTGCTCTTAAAGGAATAACAAAAGCAAATCCTTATACTGATATACAGTTAAGTGCTACATTTTCAAATGGCAAAGACGTCAAAACTGTTTCCGGTTTTTATGACGGAAATGGAATTTATAAAATCAGGTTTATGCCTCAAAAGACAGGCACATGGACGTATATCACTACAAGTAATTTAAAATCACTTCAAAACAGAAAAGATAAATTTGAATGTTTTACAAATTCAGAAAATAATCACGGACCGGTAGTAGTGAAAGATACATTTAATTTTTCATATTCGGATAATAAGCCCTATTATCCATTTGGAACAACTTGTTATGCATGGGTACATCAGACAGACAGTCTTGCAGATTTAACTCTAAAAACCCTTTCCAATGGATATTTTAATAAAATGCGTATGTGCATTTTCCCAAAAGATTATGATTGGAATAAGAATGAACCTCTCTTGTATCCTTTTGAAGGAAAACCTTTAACTAATTGGGATTATACAAGATTTAATCCGGCCTATTTTCAAAATATTGAGAAAAGGATAGGACAACTGGACTCACTGGGTATTGAATCCGATTTGATTGTTTTTCATCCATATGACCGCTGGGGATTTCAAAAAATGGATAGAAAGACCGATGATTTGTATATCAATTATATTATTGCCCGCTTTGCTGCCTATAAAAACGTATGGTGGAGTATGGCAAATGAATATGATTTTATGAAAAATAAAAATGCTGATGATTGGAATCATTACATTCAACTGTTTGCTGAAAAAGATGCTTACAATCATCTCCGAAGCATTCACAATGGGTCGAGAGTATATGACCATACCAATCCACTCCTCACACATGCCAGCATACAGAATGAAGACACGTATAAAGCAAAGGGATTAAGACAAAAATACAGAAAACCAATTGTATACGATGAATGCCGTTACGAAGGAAATATTAATTGGTCATGGGGAAATTTATCAGCAGAAGAGTTGGTGAACAAATTTTGGCGTGGTGTAACAAATGGAGGTTATGTGGGACATGGAGAAACTTATGTTACCGAAAATCCAGTTAAATGGGGAAACGAATCAAAGGCAGTGATTTGGTGGTCGAAAGGTGGAAAACTCATAGGACAAAGTCAGGAAAGAATTAAGTTTTTAAAGAAGATTATTGAAAGTGCACCCGGATACTTAAGACCTGTAGTTAATTATGATTCATGGATGCCTTATTCTGCTGTTGCCTACAAGGATGAATATTTTTTGAATTATTACAACCTGGATCAGCCGGGAAGTCAAATCGTTTATTTGCCAAAAAATTCTAAATACAAAGTCGAAATTATCAATGGATGGGATATGACAATTACACCTCTTGAGGGCGTCTTTAGTGGAAAATGTTTAATTCAACTTCCTCAAAAACCATTTACGGCAATTCGAGTTATCAAAATAAATTAAGTACAGAAGATTTTAAGACCCGTGATAAATTTACTTTATATATTTTTGAAAATTGTATGAAGATTAATGTACATGGTATTGATTTATTCTCAAAGAATAATTGAAAACCTGAATTGAAAACATTAAAATATTATTATTTGTTGTTGTGTTGACAATAACTAATTTTGCAGATTGAATATAATGAAACAATACATCCAATTTAATCATGTCAAATTTCATAAATACATTGATTGTTTTTCCGTAAAGATTCTTAATCATTTAGAATTATAACTTTTGTATTATTTGTTGTAGTCTAATATTCGTTTATATTGCTTATTTTCATTAAATTTAGAACCCGGCAAACAATCAAAAATAAATAAAATCCCACTGTGAGTTTGACTTACAGTGGGATTTTTTTAACTGTGATTCGGATTAATATAAGATATAATCATTTGTTGAGTAATTTATGTTCCACAAACTCACGTATAAAAGTCACAGTATCATCAATTCCAAGCACTGAAGAGTTAATACAAAGATGATATGACTCAGCGACTCCCCACACTTTGTTGCTGAAATAATTATAATAGCCGGCCCTTTTCTTATCCATTTTTTCAATTGTCTCCAGTGCCTTCTCTAATGTCAGAGATTGATCATGAGCAACCCGGTTAACACGATCGTCTGTATTAGCAGTAATAAACAGATTGACACTACGGGGATGATTGCGTAAAATATAATCGGCACAACGTCCTACGAAAACACATGATTTTTCTTCAGCCAGTTCACGAATTACATCACTTTGTATTTTAAAGAATGTCTCATTTGAGAAATAATTATTCACATACATCTCATTGCCGATATTTGTACGCATTCCCAACAAGCCTCCAATAATACTATGGGTTTGTTTTTCATCAGCCTTCTCAAAGAATTCTTTCGCCAGACCACTTTCCTTTGAAGCTAAATTTATCAATTCTTTATCGTAAAAAGTGATATTTAATTGCTCTGCAAGCTTTTCACCGATTTCACGTCCGCCACTACCAAGTTGCCTACCGATATTTATTACAAACTTTTCATTCATGATATTCGTATTATTGAACAAAGACAAAAGATTAAAGACAAAAGATTAAATAAATAAGACAAAAGAACAAAGAATAATAATCAAAGACATTAGAACAAAAATTTAAGAACGAAGATAATTGATTAAAGATTAAATCAAATACTTGAACTATCTACTTTCCATCGAAAAATAAACAAAATCATCTATCCGGAACACGGAACACGGAACGCAGAACGCGGAACGCGGAACGCGGAACGCGGAACACAGAACGCGAAACGCGGAACGCGGAACACGGAACGCAGAACGCTGAACTTTTCAAACTTCAAACTTCAAACTACTTACCCTGAACTTCCTGAACTGCGATACCAGCATAAATAATGACACAACACTGGCAGCCAGATCAGCCGCAGGCATGCTGTACCAAACTCCTTTGACTCCATATATCTGTGGAAGAATATACAAACATGGCAATAAGAATAACAACTGTCGGGTTAGTGACAGGAAAATCGCTTTTCCGGCCATGCCAATACTCTGAAAGAAATTGGAAGTAACAATCTGAAATCCCACTATAGGGAAAAATATCACGACAATACGCAATCCTTCAGCTGCTATATTTATCAGCGTTTTGTCGGTGGTAAATGCTGATGCCACCTCATGTGAAAAGAACTCTCCAATAAAAAATCCAATGGTCATAATGCATGTTGCCATTATTATGGTTTTCTTTAATACTTCGGTTACGCGTCCATAATTTCCGGCACCGAAATTATAACCTGCGATTGGCTGCATTCCCTGATTTACACCCATAACAATCATCACAAACAGAAAGATCACCCTGTTAACAATACCATATGCTCCCACAGCCATATCTCCTCCCTGTTGAATCAATCTCTGATTTATGATTACAATGATAACGCAGGAGGCGGCATTCATCATAAAAGGGGACATACCGATAGCCAATGAATCAAAAACAATTTTACGTTGTAAGCGGAATGTTCCTTTTTTCAGATGGATAAAGTGTTTTTTATTGCTGAATATATTGATTTGCCATATCAGCATTAAAGTCTGGGAGATGACGGTAGCAAATGCACTACCCTGGATTCCCCATTTGAAGACAAATATAAACAGGGGGTTTAGTATTACATTTATTACCACTGAAATAAGCATGGCATACATGGCTTTCTGAGGATTACCTGTCGACCGCAGCATAGCATTCAGTCCAAGGTACATGTGTGTGACCACATTGCCAAGCAATATCACAACCATATACTCATGTGCATACGGAAGGGTGGCAGCACTTGCTCCAAAGAAATAGAGGATAGGATCGAGAAACAATAAAACCACCACAGTATAAGCCAAACCCAGTACAAGGTTCAGAATAAATACATTCCCCAGAATCTTATTTGCAGTATCATAATCCTTTTGACCAAGCCTTACAGACATAAGTGTAGAAGCACCCACACCAACCAGAGATCCAAAAGCAGCAGCCAGGTTCATTAATGGAAACGTTAGTGCCAGCCCTGAAATAGCCAAAGCCCCTACTCCATGACCAATAAAAATACTGTCGGTAATGTTATACAACGATGAAGCAGTCATGGCAATGATTGCCGGGATAGCATATTGCATCAGTAATTTCCCAACATTCTCAGTGCCCAATGCAATTGGCGATCCTTTTTCTACCATTTGTTTCTTTAAAAATTTATAGAACTGCAAAGGTACTCAAAACGGATTTGTTTTTATGCGTGAATGCTTTAACCGGGTCGTTAATCTTTCAATTTAACCTACTCGATAAAACAGCATCATCCATTGATCTTGCAGTACAATTTTACAAAACACCATCAGGAAATTAGTTACCATTGAAACAAAACTTTAAAATATCTGAAATTATTCATAAAAATAGCCCACTGAAAGTTTGACTTTCAGTGGGCTATTTTTATGAATGTCTAATTATTTTTTTACAGCTTTCTTGACTGTTATTGATGTTGTGAAAGTCATAGTACCACTTACTATTACCGTAGTAGTGCTCATGTCTTTAATTACCTGGTCAGCTTCAGTTGAAGTTAAATTGCTTTGTTCGATTGTTGCTGTTTCAAACGTTGGATAGCCCGCCATTGAAGGATCAACTGAATGCACGGTAGTTAATGTAAAAACCCAGGTATGTTTTAGATTATCTGTAACTGGTTGGTTTACATCATCAGATTTGGAACATGCCATAAATGAAAATAAAAGAACTGATATGAGAATGAACAATGATTTTTTCATGAATTGATTTTATTAATGTAAATAGATGAGGAAATTTCTCTATTGATTTTATTTAAATTTTCAATAATCGTTTTTTCAAGATGCATTAAGTTGTTACAAAGATAATTTATTTTATTGAATAAGTCAATAACTGAAAATCTAATTAAAAAACACATGATATTTTTCATCAATTACTCATATTGAGTCAGATAAGTTTATCAATTTATTCAACCTGTTCACATAAGTTTCTTCTTTCACAGATAAGATATTTTCCTTAAATTAATATTATTATCTTTGTTCAAAATTTATTAAATAATGGATAAACTTATTGACATTTTTAAAACTATCTACATTCGTCATCCTTTTCTTGTTGTTTTATTTATAAGTATGTTACTCACCCTGCCATGGATAACTATGGGTGAATTCTATACAAAAGGAGAACCGCGCGAAGCAACCGTTGCAACATACATCCTGAACACGGGCAACTGGGTATTGCCTGCTGATTATGCTGATGAAATTGCTTATAAGCCTCCTTTTATGCATTGGTTTATTGCAGCTTTTTCTCTACCTGCAGGACATGTCAGCGAGACTACTACCAGGCTTCCTTCTGCTTTGGGATTAATAGGAATAACAATGATGTTTTTTGTGCTTTTATACAAACGAAAATCAAAATCGCAGGCGGCACTGGCAGCACTAATTGTCCTGACAAGTTTTGAGATGCATCGTTCAGGGATAGAAGGCAGGGTAGATATGACGCTTGCCTTTTTTATGATTGCTGCATTATTCAGCATGTTTAAATGGGAAGAGACAGGATTAAAAGGTTTCCCGATATGGATACCTGTTTTTCTGGGTGGTGCTGCCCTTGTAAAAGGTCCTGTAGGAATTCTTCTTCCCTGTCTTGTTTTTGGAGTTTATTTATTGCTTCTTCAACGTTTTTCGTTGTGGAAAATTATACTTAAAAACGTGATGGTCGCTTTGCCGGCTTTATTGATTATATTGGTTTGGTATTTTCTGGCTTATCAGCAGGGTGGAACGCATTTTCTAAATATTGTATATGCTGAAAATTTCGGCAGATTCTTTGGTGAGAATAGTAAAACACTTGGGATATCGTATGATCTGGGGCATAAAGGTCCATTGTGGTACTATATCCCTGCCATTCTTACAGGCTTTTTACCCTGGTCGTTTCTAATTATATTCAGTGCATTTGGAATTTCATATAAAGGGCTGTTTAAAAACTTCACTCCACAGAAATCGATTTTTTGGCAAAGGATAGCCTCCATGGATAAATTTACATTGTTCAGCATTGTTTCAGTTGTTGTCATCCTTTCATTTTATGCCATTCCATCTTCTAAACGAAGTGTTTATATCATGCCGGCTTATCCGTTTGCAGCTTATTTACTGACTTTGCTTTATGAATGGACACTGGAATTTAAACCGAAATTTATAAAGTGGATTGCCTGTATTGTATTAGTATTATCAGGAATTGTACTTTCACTCCAGTTAGTTTTTCGATTTGCTAATTTAAATGATGTTGCAGGAACATTGTTTCACGACTCCCGGACAATCCATGATGCAGGGACAATATCAATTGCTTTTCAGAATCCATCTCTTTTAGCAATTATCACATGGATAATTTTGATCCTGGCAGTCATTCCATGTTTGATCCTTTTGAGAAAAAAGACATCCTACAGGACTCTTTTTAGTATTCTTGCTTTATTTATCTGTTTTCAGGTCTTTCTGGAAGCTTCAGTATTTCCGGCATTTAAAGATTCATATTCTTCCCGACCTTTTGCCGGGAAGATTCAGGCAAAGTACAACATGAATGACAGTACTTACGTAATCAATGATCTTTCTTTATACAGGAATCTGTATGGACTTAATTTTTATATGGGAAATCATTTTAAAAACTTCGAAAAAGAATTGCCTGCAAAAGGATATTTAATTTTAGGTTTATATATGAAAGATCCAATCAGTAAGAAATATTCCGGGGAATATACTTTTGAAGAATTGGACAGGTCAACCGATAAATACAATGACTTCAATGATATCATGGTTCTGTATAAAATTCATAAGACAGGGAATAAGTGATTTTTAAAAACACAATAGGCATAATAAATAATAAACCGGTAAAAGTATCTGTTTCTTTTAGCGCTCAGTTTAAAAACTCCGGATTAGACATGAAGCCTATTCCAACCAGCCGGAAGATGAGACATTTTTATATAATAACAATATATTCATTGAACGCAAATGCATAAGTAATTGTAAATTTCTAATGACCTATTTGTTAACCTATAAAAATTAATTGTCAGAGTCTTGTCAATTATTAATTATTAATTATCATAATCCCGTATCTGTTTTAAAACAAATACGGGATTATTCAAATCAAACATGTTTAAAGGAAATTTTTACATTTTCACAATCATTTTACCGATATTTTCACCTTCGAATAAGCCGAGAAAAGCAGCAGGAATTTGAGCAAATCCCTGAAAAATTGTTTCCGAAAATTCGAGTTTACCTTCGTTTAACCATTTATTCAGGTAAAGCATGGCATCAGGGAATTCACTTTTAAAATTGTTAACCAGAAATCCTCGCATCAATGCACTTTTAGCGAGAAGGGTGGGTTGTAACCGGGGCCCTGTTGGCACAGTTGTACTGTTGTATAATGATATTTGTCCGCAAATTGCAATCCGTGCCTGAAAGTTTAAATTGTTGATAACAGCATCCGATATTTCGCCTCCGACATTATCAAAATATATATCAACACCATCAGTACATACAGTACCTATTGCATTACTCATATACGTAGTTGTTTTATAATTGATCGCTTCGTCAAATCCAAATTTTTCAACTAATAGTTTTACCTTTTCATCTGAACCGGTGATACCAATAACACGACAACCCTGAATTTTAGCAATCTGCCCAACCACTAATCCAACAGCTCCGGCAGCACCGGAAACGACAACAGTTTCACCTGCCAGTGGTTTGCAAATATGCATCAAACCTATATATGCAGTAAGCCCAATCATACCCAACACACTCAGGTAATAGCTGATAGGTTGATGTAGAGTATCCACCTTTTGTAATTCTTTTTCGGAAGCTATACACATTTCCCTCCAGGGTAACATCCCCATCACCACATCTCCTGGCTTAAAAATATCGGATTTGCTTTCAATCACTGTTGCCAGGGCATTCCCTTCAATAGGTTTATCGATCTGAAATGAATGAATATATGATTTTGAATCATTCATTCGCCCTCTTAAATACGGGTCTACTGAAAAATAGATGGGCTTTAAGAGTACTTCTTCCGCTTTTATTTCCGGAAGGTTGGTAAGCTCAAATCTAAAATCGGTTAATTGAGGAATGCCTTTGGGTCTTGAAGACAATACGATTTGTTTAGTATTCATGTTTAGTATTCATTTGATTGTTTTAATTTTATACACATTTGTTTTATTATACAACAATAAAATCTTAAAAAGGATCGGACAACTTGCTAATGCGGATAAGTTTTTTGATTGCAAATTCATCAATTCCTAATTCTGAAAGTTCCTGCCCATATCCGGAACCTTTAGAACCTCCAAAAGGCAAATCTGCCTGAGTCCAGGTAGGATGATTAATATAAACCATTCCTGTATCGATCTGATTAGCGACTCTTTTGCCACGTTCAATATCTTTTGTAAATACTGAACCACCTAAACCATAAGCAGAATCATTGGCCAGTTCAATGGCTTCCTGTTCATTTCTAACACGATAAAATGAAGCTACGGGTCCGAATAATTCTTCGTAATAGGCAGGTACCTTTCGATGTAAGCCAGTCAAAATTGTAGGTTCCATATAGGCTCCCGGACGATTAATACGATTTCCCCCAAGCAATACTTTTGCACCGGCATCCACCGATCTTTTTATCTGATCAAGTAGATGGATGATCGCTTCTTCACTGCTTAAAGGACCTAATTCAGTGGTTGGATCCATTGGGTCACCTACCTTTATTTTTGAAAGTTTATCTTTAAACTTCCGAAGAAACTCATCAGCAATAGCTTCCACAGCTATAAATCGTTTGGATGCAACACAGCATTGTCCGTTGTTGTTCATCCTTCCGACCACTGCCCACTCTACTGTTTTATCAATATCGGCATCTTCAAGTATTATGAATGCATCGCTACCACCTAATTCGAGTACTGATTTCTTTAAATATTTTCCCGCTTCTGAGGCCAGACTTGCGCCAGCAGCTTCACTTCCTGTCAGGGAAACTCCTTTAATCCGGACGTCAGAGACAATAGATGAAGTACGTTTACCCGACAACAAAAGATTGATATAAAGTCCGGCAGGTGCTTTGGCTTCCTTAAACAGATCTTCAATTGCAATAGCACACTGAGGAACAATGGATGCATGTTTTAGCAGGATCGTATTCCCTACCATAATATTAGGAGCAACAAAACGTGCTACCTGATAGAACGGAAAATTCCATGGTTCAACTCCAAGTAGCACACCCATTGGAGTAAAGCGAACGAAAGCTTCACCGTATTCAGGGCTAAATGTTTTATCAGCAAGAAATTTTTCACCATTGGTTGCATAGTAATCTAAAATATCTGCACTCAAATCTATTTCTCCTTCAGCCTGAGAAATGATTTTTCCCATTTCAAGGGTGATCAGTTTCGCCAATGATTTTTTTTTCTCCCGCATTAAAGTTGCTACTTTATGTAACAGATCAGCTCTTTCTTTGTAAGAAGTCTTTTTCCAGTCCTGGAAAGCAAGGGTGGATTTTGATATAGCAGCATCAACTTCCCTGATCGTCATTTCCTGGAATGACTTAACGAGATTATTTGTTGCTGGATTAACAGTTTGGATTGACATACTCTTTAGTATTTAATGAATTGTTTTATTGTTGTTTATCAGCATGATTTATTGAGAAAGACAGAGTATATGCTCCTGTTTTCCTTTTTCCGTATTATTCAAATATTTTACATTTAATATTTAAACATGCTTCAATATTCAAAGGTACTATCATTAATTTTTCAATATGTTACATATTACTTTAATAAAGTTGCAACATTCACATATTCAATCGGATATAAAAAAGTAAATATTGGATTACTTTCACAAAAAAGGTCTGTATCAGGTTAGAAAATATCTTATAATTTAATTTTTTGATCTTGCATCCTAATCAAAAAAACAAATCATCAGTGTTAATCAGTTGTCATTCTCTTTCATTAATTACTTAAAAAAATAATCTGTGTAAATCTGTGTAATCTGTGGTCAATCTCTTTCATTCTAATTTTTCATAATTTATAAATAAAATAATCTGTGTGAATCTTTAGTCAATCTCTTTCTCACAGACAATAAACTTATTTTCGACTTTTATGTTATAATTTTTAGACTTACGGATATTTGAAAAGTTAGAAATAGGGATAAATGATAATGATTGTGATAGTTAGATTCAACTTTTAATAAATATAAAAGTGGGAAAAATAAAAAACACATTTAAAATTGTTGCTCTGATCTTTTCTTTAATAACACAATTTTCCGGAATTGCAGGAGCTCAAACCAGGATAAGCGGTCAAATGAAAGATACTAAAAACCAGCCCCTCCCTTTTGCCAGCATATCCATTGAGAATACCATTGATGGCACAACCACAGATTCATTGGGAAGATTTTCATTTAAGACCCATGAACAGGGTAAACATGTATTAGTAGGTTCTTACATCGGTTATGAGACTAAAAAGGATACCATATACATACCAAAAAACAATTTGGTTCATAACATGACCATAAAAGAAAAACCACTTGCTATTCGTGAAGTAGTTGTTACTGCAGGTGCATTTGAAGCGAATGATGATCCGAAGGTGGCAATACTGAAACCTTTAGATATTTACACCAATGCAGGTTCAGGAGGCGACATTGCCGGTGCTATCAGGACATTACCGGGTACTCAGGCACAAACAGATCAGACAGGGCTTTTTGTCCGTGGAGGTGATGCCAGTGAAAGCAGTTTTATAATTGATGGTATGGTAGTACAAAATCCATTTTCGAGTAATGTACCCGGAGTGTCTCAACGAAGCAGGTTTACCCCTTTCCAGTTTAAAGGCATATCTTTCAGCAGCGGAGGATACAGCGTACGGTACGGTCAGGCTCTGTCATCTGTATTGGAACTAAACACGATGGATCTGGCAGAAAAAACGAATTTAAACTTTTCGGCAGGTGTAACCGGAATAGCTTTATCGGGCACTGAAAGATGGAAGAAATCATCCGTAGAAATAACAGGACATTACGATAATCTTTCTCCATTTCTAAATCTAGCAAAATCAAATGTTCATTTTTTTCAGGTTCCTGTTGGAGGTGGCTTTTCAGTCAAATATGTACTGGCTGCTACCAATAAGGATTTATTGAAACTATTCTTTAAATACGATGTCAGTTCCAGCGGGACTGATGTTCCAAACCCATATTCTGCTGACAAAGTCAATTATCCCAATGCCGGCGATTCAATTATCGGATTTGGTTTGAAGAATTCAAACCTTTATTTCAACAGTTCATACAGGCACACATTTGACAATTTAATTTTACGCACTTCGGTTTCCGCAAGTAATAACAAAGATAATATCAACTGGGGGCCGATACCCGGTAGCAACTTCGACTGGAGGATTCAGTGGAGAGGTGAAACATTGTATAATATAAATGATCAGGTAAACATACTTGTTGGCAGTGAACTTCAACGCTTTCAGTTTAATCAGACTTTTTCTACTTTTAATTCAGGGTTTAACGAATTACTGACTGCAGGATATGCTGAACTGGATTGGAAACCTTTTCACTGGCTTGCCTTTAAACCCGGCTTGAGATTTGAACACAGTAATCTCTTAAATAAAAGCAATTACGGACCAAGGCTCGCAATGGCTATAGGTACTGGAAATAACAGTCAGATATCATTGGCAAGTGGTTTATTCTTTGAGGATCCTGATAAGAAATATCTTTATTCAGGTTATCGGCCCAACTTTCAGAACGCCATTCATTATATTGCCAATTACCAATGGATAAAAAACAACAGGACTTTCAGAGTTGAAGCATATTATAAATCATATAATCAACTTGTATATGAGAATCTGAGTAATTCAGTGAGATATGATGCTAATCCTTACAGGTTCATACCCCTGAATGAGATCATAGATAATTCAGGCAACGGGTATGCTAAAGGGATGGAAATATTCTGGCGTGATAATGCAACAATTCCAAATTTAGATTACTGGATTTCGTATAGTTACATTGACACGAAACGTCTTTATCAGAATTTCAGGTCGAGTGTCACTCCCAGCTTTGTTGCGAATAATAATTTAAACCTTCTGGTTAAATATTTCATTGAACCCTTGCAGCTTAATGTGGGTGCATCATATGTATATGCAAGCGGGAGACCTTTCTATGATCATGATTTCATAGTAAAAACAGCGCCTGATTATAATGACCTATCTGTGAATTTGAGTTATCTGACAACAATTGGAAAGTTTTTCGGAGTTGCCTACATGGGAATTGATAATGTATTGAACCGTAAAAATATCTATGGATATCAGTTTTCACCTGATGGGACATCCCATAATATCGTTCCTGCTTTATACCGGACGATCTATATCGGATTTACCATTTCACTTAGTCAGTTTACAAAAGAAGAACTTTAAAAAAACATGATAGCGAAATTTGAACAATTAATTTAATCCAACATGAAGTATGAAAAGTCTAACGTTACTAATCATTGCAGGTAACATTTTATTTGCATTTCCTGTCTTATCGCAGGATATTAAAATCGATACAATCAAAAGTCAATCAACTGCAAACGATCAATTTAAAGAAGATTTAAAAGAAAGTGTTGATGATTTTGAATCTGCTAAAAATATAAATGAATTGGTTTCGGCTGCTAATCGACTTAGTTTGATTGCTAATAAATTCAAGGATCAATGGTCTGCAAATTATTATGCATGTTACAGCCTGACAGTGCTGTCTTATGTAGAAAAAGAAGCAAAGAAAAAAGATGCATACCTGGATGAAGCTGAAGTATATTTAAGTAAAGCTTTCAGTGAGTTTAAAACAGAGTATGATGAATTCTATGTACTGAAAGCAATGCTTGCAAATGCCAGGTTAGCTGTTCAACCGGCATTGCGTTATAAAAAATACGGAGATCTGTTCAATGAAAATACAGAAAAAGCAATGTCATTGAATCCCGGGAATCCACGCATTTATTATCTGAAAGGAAACAGTTTGTTTTATACTCCCAAGATGTTTGGAGGGGGAGCAAAAAATGCATTAACTCAATTTGAAAAAGCTGAAACACTTTTTAAAAATGAATCAAAAGATGATATTTATAAACCCTACTGGGGTGAAATTCAAAACAATCAAATGATCGAGAAATGCAAGGGGGAAATTAAATAGGAATGAGGAATGAGGAGAAGTAAGTAGTTGGTAGTTAGTAGTCGGAAGTCGGTAGTTGGTAGTTTGAAGTTTGAAGAAGAA
>Ga0302215_10002197_pt1 | contig 13568 bp, 7 predicted proteins | sample II_Fen_N3_1_FD_194580 | JGI IMG/M metagenome (GOLD analysis project Ga0302215, IMG submission 194580) | Peat permafrost microbial communities from Stordalen Mire near Abisko, Sweden - II_Fen_N3_1 | ecosystem: Environmental > Terrestrial > Soil > Wetlands > Permafrost | place: Sweden: Abisko...
ATTATAGCTACTTGACTGTGTGTTGGAATTTGATGCGTCGAGCGAGATGTCTCTTGCCAAACCGGCGCCTCCATTCGTATTATTCCCCACAATAGAGTTTGAGATAATTATCTTACTTAGATATATGTCAATACCACCGGCAATGTCGGCAGTAGGAGTTGAGTTCTGCGTAATCGTAGAATGATTAATCGTAAGTGTAGAAGCTCCTGTTCCATCAATCATTTCGATAGCACCCGCACCATCGGCTGCGGTATTGCCAGTTAATGTACAATTGAGCAAATCTACATCGGCCGAAGCGCATATAGCGCCGCCGTATGCCTGACTGCCGGTGGCATTACAACCGGAAATGCTACAGTTTTCCAGTGCAACTTTTCCGTTGGTTGCAGTAGTAGCAAAGATGCCACCACCACCTCCGTCTCCAACACCATTGATGATGTTGAGGTTTTTGAAAGTTACTGTTCCAGTAGCCAGGTTGACTTCGAAAACACGAAACGCATTGTTGCCGGATATTGTAATACCCGAAGCGTTTGTACCGATCACTGTAATGGGTACTGTAATTACAGGTAGTGCCGAAGCAAGTGTAATGGTTCCGGTTGTTTGGATGGATACAGTGCCGCTACCACTTGTTATGGCGTTTTGCATTGCCTCCCTTAAACTTCCGGCGCCATTGTCATTGGTAGTGGTGACCGTAAAGGTGCCTGCGGCTGAAATTTGGAATGCAACTGTAATTGAAAGTATTATTGAAAGTAATAATTTTCTCATGTTTGACTGTTTAATGAGTTATTTAGTTCGAAGTTGGATAAACTCCATATAACGAGATGATGTAACGGATAGCCACATAAGGCTTCATATTATCGTGAGGCTGAGAACCACCTGTAACGGAAGTAGCAGGATTTGCCGAATAGTCAACTGTCCCCATAGAGCCATTGGAAGTGCTATTGAATTCCTTACCCCGCGCTACATTTACTGCAGGTACATTGCCAACTGGTGTATCGGCATTTCCCGCGCCGGCATATACCGGTAAAGACAGATTGGCATTGTGTGTATGGGCTGGCATTTGTGAGGTTGTTAATGTCACGTGCTCAGCTCCTCCTTGTTGTCCTATCACATACCCATTACCTTGATGAATAGGTGCACGGCCCCGTAAATCGGGCAATGCAAAAGTTGTCTGGCCATCGCCACCATAGGTGGTGCCGATGATGGTAAAGAGGACATCGTTATCTGCTATTAATAATGTTTGTCCATCACAAAATGCCCAACCAACAGGAGCGAAACTTCCTGCAAACATCCGGATTTCACCTACATAAGGTTGTACTTGTGCCTTTAAGCCCATAAATGCAATGGATAAAAGCAATAGCGTAAATATCTTTTTTTTCATGTGTGTAATTTAATTCTTTAATTAGTTGAGCAATCAATTATATATTCCTCTCTTGGGGGAACTAATCGGGAATGAGTAGAACCGCTTTGCAATTTTGTTTAGTTGCGTGCAGGATAAATACCCTGAATTGCAATAATAAAGTTTAATGTGGTATAGGGTGCCATGTTGCTGTGTGGTTGCCAACCGCCGGCATTATTAATGGTAGTAGGTAGCAGCGCAATGTTTGCACCTTGTGCATTGGATTGCGTATTAAACTCATTACCCCTCGCCGGGTTGCGTGCATAGTAGTTATTTTCCGGTGTATTTTTGTCTCCCACCGTACTGCTTCCATTTCCGGTTATCGTCACATTCGTTAATGTGTGCGTGTGAGCCGGGAGTTCTGCAAGGGTAAGTATATGATTTGCTTCGCCATCCTTCTGACCTTCCGGATGGCTGGTGTTTACACCTATAGCTGTACGTCCTTGTAGGTCCGGTAGCGCAAAGGTTGTTTGACCATTACCACCATAGTTAGTACCAAGAAGAGAGAATAATGCTTGATTTTGTTGAATGGACATTATCTGACCATTGCACAATGCCCAACCTTTGGGAGCAAAATTACCGGCGAAAATTTTGATCTCGCCCAGGTAACACTCCTGACTATATACTTTTGCTAGTCCGATGGAGAGTAGCAACACTAAAATGTAAAGTTTCTTCATATCTATGTTAGTTGATTGTTATGGACGCATTGGAAATTCGCCCTCTAATGCGATGATGTACCGAACAACCAGATAGGGTTGTAAATTATTATGAGCTTGCCCTCCTCCTGCCGGTGCAAGAGTGGCAGCGGATCCGGTAGTTTTCATGTTGCCATTCGATGTGGAGCTGTATGATTTCGTGCTTAGAGCAGGATAACTGCTTGCCGGCGAATCGGTATCTCCGGTAGCTGTAGAAGCAGGTAGTGCCACAGAGCCGGCTGTTGTCAGATGGCTATGGTTGGGGATTTGTGATTGTGAAAGAGTCACAGTTTCCGAGCCTCCTTGCTCACCCAAATCGCGATTTGATAAGCCGGGTCCTTGCCCTGCACCGATGGGTACTTTGCCATTAAGGTTCGGTAATGCAAAGGTTGATTGTCCATTGCCACCATAATAGGTTCCTATTAAGGAGAAGAGAGCTGTATTTGTCGAGATAGCCAATATGCTTCCATCGCAGAAAGCCCAGCCTTTGGGAGCGAAATTTCCGGCGAACATCCGTATTTCTCCGACAAAATTGTCTTGCGCTTTGGCCGCAAAACTCCAGCACATCAAGCCAGCTAGTAAAAATAGTTTTTTCATTGTTTGAACGTGTAAATATATTTTGAGGTATTCATTTGTTATTATTCTATAAATCATGTAGTTGTAAATCAGCATTGCGGCTCAACTTAAAGCGTACAGCAAAAGAAATAAAGAACAAAAATACAAAACTTTAAAATATATATAATTAGTGTAAACCCTAGTTTTATATTAGTGTAAACCCTAATTCTCTATTGGTGTAAATCCTGATTTTAATACAATAGAATAGAAATTTTATAAGTTTTGTTGAACGCAAATGATTCATCCCGATTTAACGGGAGAGCGCTAAGTTGTAAAGCCGCTATCCCGATAGCTATCGGGGAACTTTTTTAGTTTTTCTCTTTGCGTACTTTGTGGATATATGGTGACATTAAAATAAGTATAATTAAGCTTTGCGTACTTCGCGTTAAGTACGTTTTTTAAAGAAATACTCTAACTTATAGAATGGCTAATTTAATTGGAAAATTAGTGCCCCAAAACAGAGGGGTGGAAGTGTGAGTTAACAAAATAAGTTAAAGAACAGAAGTTATCCGTTGAATAACTTAAGTAATAGGAGCGAAAGCTTAAGTAATCGGAGCAATAACTTAAGTAATCGGAGCGAAAGCTTAAGTAATCGGAGATAAAGCTTAAGTAATCGGATGGATAACTTAAGTAATCAGAGCAAAAGCTTAAGTAATCGGATGGATAACTTAAGTAATCAGAGCGAAAGCTTAAGTAATCGGATGGATAACTTAAGTAATCGGAGGTAAAGCTTAAGTTATCCAACAAATAAGTTCAGAAATAAGCAAAAGAGGCTGTACGACATTATTTATATCCTATTAATCAGCTACATACAATCAACCAAAAGCGTAATATTAAGTTATAGCTCTTTAGAAAATTGCGTGTTATTATTTAATTTTAAGGAATAATTCACTCAATTCATTTAAAAAGAGAAAAAATTATTATTTTTGCAATACTAAAATGGTTCAACTGCGTTTTTAAACTTGTGCTGATTTTTCATATGACATTATTTGTACACCTTTGTTACATAATTTAAATTTACATCTCTATGGAATACGGATTTCTACTTGTTATTTTCTTTGGCTTGATTGTCATTTCAATCATCTTCGTTCGGTTCTACTTCAGCCGAAAAGCCGTTGTCAAACGGAAGCTTAAAAAAGCGGCGGGAGTGAAAATATCCTCATTCCTATCGGGCGAAATAGCCAAAGTGGCGGGGAGTGTGGAGTTTGTGGGTCAACCACTTATTGCGCCACTTTCGGGAAGGCGATGTGCCTATTACTATGTGTTGGTGGAACAATTGTAATTCGCGATGGGGCAATACAGCGCATACATTGATAAAAGCAGCATACTAAAGACCTACCTTGTTCAAGACTGCGTTTACCGGTCGGGGACACTAAATGATGCTACGGAAGCACTCGAAAACTACCTCCAAAATAAGGAATATAAGTTCTATGTATTTGTATGTATGCCGGAAAAGCATAATTCAATTGACAGTTATCAGTTTATAGTTGCCAATTAAAAAACAAAAGGTCGTTTCATTCAGATGAAACGACCTTTTGTTTTTTGTAGCTTATTTGCTATTTTGTAATCATTTTGAGTTCAACTCTACAGTTTTTTGCTCTGTTTTCTTTTGTTGTATTTGGCACGAGTGGCTCGTCATAAGCTTTGCTTAATGTTATGAGTTGTCCTTTGGGAGCTCCAAGCCAGATAAATTTCTTTTGAATCTCCAGCGCTCGTTCAGTTCCAAGTTTCATATTATTTCGGCGGCTTCCGGTGCTAGACGTGTGACCGATTATTTGCAGGTCTGCTTTGGGGTTCGATTTCAGGTATTCTATCAACGATTTGAATTTCTCATTGTTGATTTTTGATATTGATTTAGTAGAATTCTCATCGAACCTGATTTTAATTGAAGAGGCAATTGCCTGTGCGGATTTAAAAGGATTAGGTGATTTAACTTCCTTTTGAATCGGTTTTGGAGTGCTAACTACAACCGGAGTTTCCACCACTGTTTTTGGAGTCTCAACGGTTGCCGGTTTTTGCACAACTGTCACAACCGTATCCTTGGTTGCTTCCGGTTTCTTGGTAACAACAGGTAAAACAGGTTCTTTAGCTTCGATCTTGATGGTTGGTTTTTGCTTGCCTATTTGCAAATATATACCAACTTTCAGCCCCAATGAGACTGGCTTTACATTTTGAACTTGATTAGAAGCCAACATTCCATTATAAACACCATTGAGCTCGTAAATTGCTTTTGTATCAGATGCTTTAGCTTTATTGAACCCATAATTGAAATAGGCTCCTGCATATAACTCCAAATTACTCGATAGTTTGTAAAGTCCTCCAAAATCAACCAATCCCATGAAAACGGGGTTTAATGAGATTTTATCAGTAAAACTATTGGTGATTGTGCTAAACCCTTGTTCCGGTAAATCGCTGACTTCTAAATCCCATTGTTTATAATATCCGGTTGTTTTTATCTGTCCACCAAAAGTATTGTATGTTGCATAAACGGGTAAAGCCATTTTAGCCCCCAACGAGCCAATCAAACCAAACTTTTCATTAATTGTATATCGGTATTGAGCAGCAATTGGAATTTCGATAAATAAAGCGTTTTGTTTTTCCTGCCAGTTAGCGTATTGAGATCTAAACTCAAAGGCGTCACCTTCCGAATCAATCGCCGGAGCTGTGGTAAAATAATTCAGCTTTGAGATTGAACCGAATGATTGGATTCCTAATCCTGCTTGCAGACCCCAATTTGGTGTAAAGAAGTAACTGTAAGCGCCATTTATCGTATATCCGACTCTTCCTGTTTGTGAGCCGTTTGGCACAGTGTATGAAAGATTGTTTAAACCTCCTCCAACACTAAAATGTAGGTATTGAGTAGGCTCCTGCGCCTGAATCATTACACTTGCCAACAGGCTTAAAACGATTATAATTTTGTTTTTCATTATTTTATTTTCCATAAATTTCGATGAGTTCTTTTGGGTTGTTATATGTAACTCTAGTTTACTATCCGTTGCATCATTTTATGACTACAACTTTAAATAAATGCTTGTCTCCATCGGCAGTTTTTAACTGGCCAATATAGACGCCATCCACCGATGGAAGTTTCAGAGAATTAAGCAGCTCAACTTTTGAAGATTGATAAATGCAAACACCTTGAGGCGTATAAACTGATAGTTCGGCATTTTCAAGGTCTTTTCCACTCAAGCCGGATACTTGAACTGTACAAGTCTGCGAACTTTTTACCGGATTTGGATAAGCAACTACTTTTACCGCTTTCGGATTATTCAACACCTTGGGACAACTTATTATTTTGTTTCCTTTTGTATCGGTAACCTGTACAGTGTAGGCTCCAGACAGTCCGGTAGGATCGTTGTAGGATTGCTTGGTTGCACCATTAATAATAACTCCATCCTTGTACCACTGATAGGCGGTGAAACGTTTGCTGCTATTATCTACAAAAATAATTTGATTGAACTTAGTTAAAATATAATCCGCTGAAAGATTGATTGTGAATGTGAATGAATAGGCAGGACTTTCCACTCCCAATTCATCCCGCATTACTAAAGTACCATGATAGGTTCCATCAACCGTCTTTTTTGGAACATTAATCATCAATGTTCCTGAAGTAGAGCTTGAAGGCATATCGGTGTAAGCTACATTCTGAATACCGGCACTATTAGCCGCTGCATCGAATGTGATTTTATATTGCGTAGGCGTTCCGGTCAGAATCGAATAGTCCAGATTCAAACCGCTTCCTTCACATCCCGGTGATGGCGTCAATAAAGGGCTGAGTGTAACAACATCGGATATCTTGCCATTTGTAATTACGTAATTAGCAGGGGCAATGTAATTACCCTTTGCACTTCCATTCAGCGTATAGACAACGGTAATGGTTTTACCTGTTCCCACAGCAGCATTGTTATAATTGGCAACAGCTGCAACAGTTACGTTATTTGCATCAGTTGTTTCTACACCTGTTAGAGTTCCAACTTTAGTTATTGAGGCACTGGTATTACCATCTACTGTTTTATTGGTTGTCACCGTTGGATTAGAAATTGTAAGCTGCTTAGCGGTAATAACACCTGTTGACAAAGTATTATATGTAATCAGATAATTGTCGGTTACATTGTTAGTCCCGTTTTTGAGAGTTAAACCCGACGGAGTTAATACATGATTGCTACCAACATTGGCATTGTCGAATAACTGTATTGGTACAATGTTTACCACATCCCCGGTAACCAAAGCCCCAACAATCGGTGTCTGGCTTGATTTGATTGTTCCATCGTACGTTTTTGAATCAATTTTCGCAGTTACGCTCAGCGGACGTTTGGCAATGGTTAGGTTTGCCGGAACAAATGTTTCGGTGTAATTTGAACCATAGCTGTAAGTACCCTGACCAATCGCATAGTCCGTAGCATTTTCGCCCGTTGCGCGAGTGAGTGAACCACTTGCATTATCTCCGGTTACAATGGTTCCCAAAGTTACCTGAGCCGTTAAACTTGGATCTGCATCACCATAGGTTTTCGATTTAGCATCAGCGGTTAGGGTAATGGCGCGTTTGCCAATTGTCAGATTGGCTGGAACAAAGGTTTCGGTATAATTAGAACCGTAGGTGTAAGTTCCCTGACTAATCGCATAGTCAGCAGCTGTTTCGCCTGTTGCACGAGTGAGTGAACCGCTTGCATTATCTCCCGTAATGATGGTTCCCGAAGTTACCTGAGCGGTTAGACTTGGATCGGCATCACCATACGTTTTCGATTTAGCATCAGCAGTTAGGGTAATGGCGCGTTTGCCAATTGTCAGATTGGCTGGAACAAAGGTTTCGGTATAATTTGAACCATAGCTGTAAGTACCCGGATTAATCGCATAGTCAGCTGCTGTTTCACCTGTTGCACGAGTGAGTGAACCACTTGCATTATCTCCTGTAACAATAGTTCCCGAAGTTACCTGAGCTGTTAGACTTGGATCGGCATCCCCATACATTTTCGATTTTGCATCGGCAGTGATGGTAATCGGACGTTTAGAAATATCTAACTTACCATTTTCATATGTGATAGTATAATTATCTGAAGAATATCCACTTGGTGTCACTACATAATCCAATCCTGCGGTTACAGCGGTTACTGCAGTTCCGTTGAATGATAAGGTGCCCGTAAGAGCTGTGGCAGTTTCATCCTTCACAAAACCGGTATATGTGACTGTGAAATTATCAGCTACCTGACCATCGTATGTTTTAGATTTGTTGTCTGCTTTAACCGTCAATAATGCCTTACTTACCGATAAAGAATGTTCTACCTGTGTTGCTGCAAAAGTAACATTATCACCCGTTTGTGTAGCGATAATATTTGTATTGCCAGCCTTAAGAATAGTTGCTTGATTGCCGGTAATACTAACCACGGTTGGATCTGCGGCTGTATAAGTTACGGTCAATCCTTTATCAGTAGTCGCATTACCCAGTGTAAAGTCAGCATCGCCATAAGTTTTTGCATCAATAGCCTGGAAAGTAATTGTTTGTGCCACTTTATTAACGGTTGTAAATTGCCATGTGTTTGAAGCGGCCGTAAAACCGGCAAAACTATTGTCGTATTTATCTTTTACAAATCCGGCACCTAAACCTACGCTTAATACAGTATTAACCGGAAGATTCTCGGTAAGTGTAACACTAATAGTCTTTTTATCTGACGATAACGTAAACAATGCTTTATCGGCAACCACAGATAAATCGTACGATTTTACAAGTGATGCACCATTGTAAATACTCAAAATTCCGGTAGAACCTAAACTTACTTCTTCGTCGAAAGTTAAGCTAAGTGTCGGTTGCAAAGCAATGTTTGTGGCATTTGTAGCCGGACTGTATGTACTTACAACAGGAGCTACATTATCAACAACATTAATGGTGAATGTTTGATCGGTGTATCCGGCACTATTGGTAGCACGGAGAACCACATTGTGTGGTCCAACATCCGTTTTAGCTGGCGTCCCATGTAGCATAACTCCTGACTCTATACGGTAAACTAAATTTGTATATAGTATTGAATACGTTATTGCGCCGGTTTCCGTCATAGAGAGCCCCCAGACATTATCATCTGCATTTAGTGAAACAGATTCAAAGGATGATAAATTGGGTTTGTATTTTCTCAGACCGCCGTCCTCTAATGCTACATAGTAATTTCCTTGCTTATCCACTTTTACTGATGTTACAGCATGTGGCAAACTTTCAAGTACGGGAGTTAATGAAGATCCATTGTATTTTATGACACTATTATTCCTGTGTGTTGCAATGAGTAGATTCCCGTTATTGTCAAAGCTTAATCCGAAAGGTCCATTAGAAGGTACTCCATCTGCTGAAGTTAAAATAGTCTCAGTAGCTTTTGTCGTTTCATTTATTCGAACTATTTTTCTTGAAGAAAAATCTGAGGCATAGATCCAACCACCATGATCTGTCAGAGCAAGAGCACCAGACGTTAATGATGCAAAATTTTCTTCGACAGCATCAGGATTATTCAATGGAATTCGGGTTATTGAATTAACATCATCTGCGTATCGAGGAATATAAATATACCCATTTGCAACATGCAGTTCGTAAACTTCACCTGCTATTAATCCAGATTTCCAAATTGTAGTCGTACCATCAGGAGTTATTTTGTAAATAGTAGTTCCGTTAAATGTAATGGCATAAGTATTTCCGGCATTATCTTCTGTGACTCCAATGATTTGAACTTCTGCGGGAATATTTCCAATAGATTTGGCAATACCAGCACTTTGCTGTCCATTTATGGTTAACCATGTCGGCAGTGTTGGGGCGGTTATGGTGGTTGCTAAACTACCCTCAGTTGTTGCAGCTACATTGTAATTATAGGCTTGATCGTAACCGACAGTAGTAACTGGTATACTCGTAAACGTTGGTGGCGTTACATACGTAAACTTATCATTGATATTTGTTGAGCTGGTTCCACCGGCTGTAGTTACCGTAATATCTACTGTACCGATAGTTCCGGCAGGAGAAATTGCAGTTATTTGGGTAGCCGAGTTAACTACATAATTGTCAGCATTTGTATTCCCAAATTTCACTGCCGTAGAAGCGGTTAGGTATGTTCCGGTTATAATTACTGAAGTACTGCCGGTAGTTGGTCCTGTTGTAGGTAAAACGCCTGTGATAGTAGGTGCGGCCACTAATGTAGTAAATGTCTGATCAAGTCCATTCGTTGTTCCAGCCGTGTTTACTCCGTTCACTCTAAAGTGATAAGTTGTATTCGGCAATAAACCAGAAATAGCTGAACTAACTGCAGTTGCCGCGCCTCCTGTAATCGGACTTTGAGCAGCTGTAACTGTTGTTCCATAGCTTGTCGTCAATCCATATTCAAAGGTAACCGCTGAGCTGGCATTGTTTGCATTTATAGTGCCATTCAGTGTCGCTCCAGTGGTTGTAAGACTAGTCGCCGCAGAAGTAGTTGCTGTTGGAACAATAGCTGTTGTAGTAAATGAAATTGCCGTTCCGTAACTTGTATTTATTGAATTAGTTGCATAAGCATTCACATAATATTTTGTGTTTGGTTTAAGGCTAGTTAATGAACTCATAAATGTACCTAATCCTGTACCATCACTTGTATGAGAATCACTTATTGTTGGTGAACCGGTAGTGTTCCAGCAGACTCCCCTTTCAGTTACGGTTGCACCACCATCAGCTGTAACATTACCCCCTGAGGAGGCTGTTGTAGAAGTGATGGATGTAATTGCAGTGGTTGAAACAGTTGCACCGGTAATAGAAGCAAAAACTCCATCAAAACACATTGTAAACGCACTTCCTCCATAACCACCATTGTGTGAAAAAGTTATAGATGTGAACGCTGAAGTTGAGTGGACTTTTATTCTATTGGAAATAACACTAGAGAAGGTCATTACATTCCCGGTAATTATCAATCCAGGACAGGTTCCATAATCATGGGTTATAGTTGGTGTTCCACTATTAACAGTAACAGTCATTATTTCACCGGGATTCGAACCTACAACATTATAAACCATATCATTTACAGGCTGAGAAAATGTGTTTGTAAAGGATGCAGGATAATTTTGTCCAATCCACACACTTCCTCCTTTTATATCAACTCCACAGCCATCACTGTAGGAAGAGGTATAGATTTGATAGTCACCTGTTCCGGAAGCAGTTACGGTAAGTCCGTTTTGGGTAAAAGGGAAATCAGCAGCACCCTTCTCAGATGTACATTGACTGTACGCACTTGATATGCCTAAAATTGAAAAACATATCAACATCAATATTTTTATTTTCATATTTGTAGGTTTTATTTATTTGTTTTTAATGATGTTTTTGAGATATCCCAGTCATTACCAATCTTTATTAAATCAAGATGTACTTGTAGTAATTTGGAACTATTATTTGTTACAAAGTGATATTCAAAATCAACTTTTGCTACTTCACCAGTAATTTGGAATATTTTAAAAAGAATAAATGGATCTCCTGCCTTATCCGCATCGGCTGACATCTCTTTGTAAATTATACTTTTTCCACCCTTAGTTATACCTAAATTTATTGGGAATATATAAGGTTCCCAATAATTGATACATAACTGCTGAGTCTTCCCATCTGAGTCCTTTATTAGGTAAGATTGCAATTCTGGCAAATCAATACATTTTTGCAAAATAAGTCCTTGATCACTTTTCGATTGTGCAAGCAACTGTGTTGAGAAAAATAGGAATAATCCTAACTGAAGAATTAGTTTTTTCATTGTTGAATAATGATATATGAACGTATTGTTTATTGTTAAATTACTTCTATTCTCTGGTCTTTATGAAGTGCTAATTGTTTCTATTTGCACTTTCTTCTCATACATCTTGGTAGTGAATTTATAGACAGCTATTAGTATTTCTATCCACACAAAACAGTTCAGTTTACTGATTGTCAGTGAATCTACTCCAACAAGGTGGCTTGTTTAAAATAAATCAACTGTCGTATTTGGTGTCAATCTCTTCATTGATTTTTTAACTGTAAGTACGTCTGAGGTATTCGTTCGTTATTATTCTTACAATTAAGGTGTTGACAATCTTCTCCCGCAACTTAACATAAAGAATGTAGCAAATAATAAAAGAACAAAAATAGTAAATCTTTAAATTACTTAATTAAGGGTAAACCCTAATTTTATATTAGTGTAAACCCTAATACGCAATTAGGGTTTACACCAATAAATAGAATACATTCTTTTGTAAATTTCGGAAGGCACTATTGAATCTGGAACGGGAAGTTCCGCTCCTGATTGGAAAATGAGCTTTATATAAGATAAATCAACAAGTATGAATTTAAAATTCGATGTGTCTTTTTTTTATATTGAGTTTGACAAAGGAACGATATCTGACTAGACGGTAAAAAGATATTTTACTATTGATACTCATGGGAATAATACACCTAGTCCTTTATTATAAGGTTTGTGAGTAGTTTTTACTATAAAAATTGCATTTTAATTATTTAAGGATACCAAGTCTATTACATTTACACAAAAAAAGAGTGTCCAATAAATTTTGGACACTCTTTTAACCGACTGCTAAAAAATGGAAAAATTAAGAATTTATCAACTGCTCTTTTTATATATTACACTATCACTATTATTTCTTTGCTTGATTTCTAAAGGCTTTTAATTCCACGCGCCTATTTAAAGCGCGGTTAGCGTCGGTAGTATTTGGAACTAAGGGTTCGTCATAAGCTTTACTTAGAGTTACGAGTTGTTCTTTAGATGCCCCAAGCCTGATAAGAATCTTTTGAATCTCCAGTGCTCTTTGAGTTCCAAGTTTCATATTCATTTGCCGGCTTCCGGTGTTAGACGTATGTCCGATTATTTGTAGACGTGCATTGGGGTTCGATTTCAGGTATTCTATTAATGGTTTTAAACTTTCAGTATTGATTTTGGATATGGATTGAGTTGAATTTTCATCGAACTTGATTTGTATTGACGACGCTATGGTCACTACTTCTTTAAAAGAACTAGCTGGCTCGGTATCTGTGATGGCTGATGGACTACTAATTCTTGCAGAAGGTTCTGATGCAACAATAGAAGGAGTCTCAACAACAGCTGGATTGTTCACAACTGTCGCAACCGTATCTTTCTTAGTTTCCGGTTTGTCAGATACAACAGGTAATACAGGCTCATTTACTTCGATCTTGATTGTCGGTTTTTGCTTGCCTATTTGCAAGTAAATACCAACTTTCAGCCCCAATGAAACCGGCTTTACATTTTGAACCTGATTGGAAGCAAACATGCCATTATAAGCACCGTTGAGTTCGTAAATTGCTTTTGTATCAGGAGTTTTAGCTTTGTTAAACCCATAGTTAAAATAGGCTCCTGCATACAACTCCAGATTACTCGATAATTTGTAAAGTCCGCCAAAATCAATTAATCCCATGAAAACGGGGTTTAATGAGATTTTATCAGTAAAACTATTGGTGATAGTGTTATATCCTTGTTCCGGTAAGTCGCTGACTTCTAAATCCCATTGTTTATAATATCCGGTTGTTTTTATCTGTCCACCAAAAGTATTGTATGTTGCATAAACAGGTAAAGCCATTTTAGCCCCCAACGAGCCAATCAAACCAAACTTTTCATTAATTGTATATCGATATTGAGCAACAATTGGAATTTCGATAAATAAAGCGTTTTGTTTTTCCTGCCAGTTAGCGTATTGAGATCTAAACTCAAAGGCGTCACCTTCCGAATCAATCGCTGGAGTTGAAGTAAAATAATTTAGCTTTGATATTGAACCGAATGATTGAATTCCTAATCCTGCTTGCAGACCCCAATTGGGTGTGAAAAAGTAACTGTAAGCACCATTTATCGTATATCCTGCTCTTCCGGTTTGCGTGCCGTTTGGCA
>Ga0302215_10002203_pt1 | contig 13555 bp, 11 predicted proteins | sample II_Fen_N3_1_FD_194580 | JGI IMG/M metagenome (GOLD analysis project Ga0302215, IMG submission 194580) | Peat permafrost microbial communities from Stordalen Mire near Abisko, Sweden - II_Fen_N3_1 | ecosystem: Environmental > Terrestrial > Soil > Wetlands > Permafrost | place: Sweden: Abisko...
TATTGAATGGTCCAAATTTCCCTTTAGATCCTTTCAAAAGTCACATCTTTGCAGATTCTTTGATATATGATTGTAATGTTTTGTCTGCACCAGAGACATCTGAGAATGCTGTAGATTTAGCTGAGACACCTGTCTTTCATAAAATATTTTTTGCAAACAATACGAAGAATTTAGAAGCCTGTTCTCTAGTTACATAATTATTTGGTTTAAATCCAGATACTCCAGTAGAAGAAGTCAGATTATTATCATGCATCCAAGTTACCGCACTTGTAAGTTCTGTAGTTATTTCCATGCCTGTATCAACTACTTTTATATTTCCTGAAAGTGGTTTTTTGTGATCTCACGTCCCAAAGTCTCCTGAAAATGGTTTATGATCTCACGTCCCAAAGTCTCCTGAAAATGGTGGTCTACGATCTCAAGTTTCGAAATCTCCTGAAAACGGCTTATGATTTCCACTTCAAATTGCTCATGATAATATTGGTCTCTTATGATCAGCAGATTCATTAGATTTATTCTTTACTGTGGTTGTACTAGCAAATGTCAAAGATGAAAATACCATAATCGATCATATGGCCACAAATGCTAATGGAACGATTAAATTTTTTTTCATATTTTGTATATAGAAAATAAAAAACATAAGAGATTAACTTACTCTAGTTCTCGTATTTACTGTTGCAGCTGCTTGTTGCTGTTGGGATGATACAGTTGTGGATCCTGCTTTCTGAGATGCAGTGCATGTAAAAGCTCTAACTCCTGTACATGTATTTTGAGAAGAAAGCAATCACATACTGTACAAAAACGCAACTGTTGCAATAATTACAGCTCAAATAATTCAAGTTTTTTTCATGCGAACAAAGGAATAGAATATAAATATATACAACAATATTTAACTAGCTCTTGATCTTGTACTTACTGCAGCTGCGGCGGCTTGCTGTGCAGCTAATTTATCTGCGGCTTGTTGTGCTGCTAACTTCGCAGCTGCCTGTTGTGCAGCTAGTTTGTTCGCAGCTTGTTGTGCGGCGGCTTGCGCTGCTGCCTGTTGTGCAGCTAATTTGTTCGCAGCTTGTTGTGCGGCAGCTTGCGCTGCTGCTGCATCTGCTTGAGCTTGTGCTGTTGCTCAGGCTTGCTGTGTATTTTGTGATGATGAACTTGTTTGATTTTGTGGAGTCACTACTGTGGTTGGTTTTTGTTTTGTAGTGACGGGTATGGCTTGTATTGGAGCAACAACTGGTGTATTTTGGACCAATTGTACAAACTCTGCTTGTTGTTGTGCTAATGCCTCATCATTTGCTTCCTTTTGTAAAGCTTCACATTGAAATGATCTTACTCCAGAACAAATATTCTGAGAAGACACCAAAGACATTGTATAGATAAATATTATAGTTGCGATGACCACACTCAGTATTATTCAAGGTTTTTTCATTTTATAGATATCAATAAGTAAATCCATAATAATTAATCATCATGTTCTTGTTCATGAACCACTGGCTGAGCGGCTGCTTGCTGAGCGGCTAATGCGGCTGCTTGTTGTGCAGCTAATGCATCAGCCTGTTGTTGTGCAGCTAAGGTAGCGGCTGCTTGTTGTGCAGCCAATGCATCAGCCTGTTGTTGTGCTAGTTGAGCTGCAGCAGCCTGGTCTGCTGCCAATTTGGTGGCAGCTTGTTGCGTAGCCAATATCTGAGCATCTGCTTTCTGTTTCGCTAACTTAGCGGCTGCTTCTTGGTCGGCTAAAGTAGTATCTAAAACTACTGACTTAGGTACATATGAAGGAGTAATTTTCTTGGCAGCTGGTATATTTATTTTCTGGGTTTGGGGTGTCACTGGAATTGGCTGTATTTGCTGAGTTCAAGATATATCCGCTGCAATAATCTGATGCTGAGCAACCAAACAGTCATATGATCTATCTCCAACACATGGATTATGTTCAAAAACAAATGAGTATGCTGCGGCGGCAACACCGATTACGATGAGTAGACTTACCATAATTCAGGATTTTTTCATTTGTGTAAGAACAGATTAAAATATTTCTAAATAAATATTTTTGTATCCTCTAGCTTTTAATGAAGCCATTTGTTCTTTGACCATTGGTGCGTTTCCACATAGGTAGAACTCTGCATCCAAAGGGAAATTATGATCAGATGTGTTTACCCTACCATGATGATAAGGAACTGCATTTTCTTCTTGAGATAAGAAGAATTCTGTTTTTAAGTTTGGAAAACTTTGTAATTTATCGATATAAAAGAGATCTTCTTTTGCACGTACTCACCAAAACAACATATTATTTTGTGAGTAGGTATTGTTGGATATCATACTATACAAAGGGGAAAGTCCCGTCCCTGTAGCTATGAATATCTTAGGATTAGACGTATTTTTGAGTGTAAAATTTCAGAAAACTCACTTTATTTTTATCTTGTCTCCTACTTTAGTCTTCTTTAAAGTCCTTCCTCCTCTACCATTTTCTTGAATTTTGATTCATAATGTTATGTAGTTTCATTTGTTCTCAACTACAGAATATGATCTTGAAAATTCACCGTCAAAATCCTTTAGTGTAAGAGAAACATATTGTCCCGGGAGAATATCCAATGGAGATTCTGTTTGCAAAGTAAGTTCTAGTACATCTTTGGTCAACATGACATAGCTAGACACGTTTGATATATATCCGTCAGCAACTGCTGTCTGTGTATCATAATATGGGACAAAGCTTGTCTTGGTTACCCCACAAACCGGACATACCCAAGAATCTGGAATCTCATCAAACTTAGTTCCTGGCGCCAATCCTCCATCTGGATCACCCAATGCTTCATCATAAATATATCCACAAGGGACGCAAAGATATTTGGTTGTGGGTCATTCTTGAACTTTTTCTCTCTGAATGAGATATGACATCGTTCTAATATAGACAAGCCAAATAATAAGCATTACATAAAAAATATCAAATCTGGATGAAAATGCTACATGAATAGATGCGATAAGAAATGCTGGATAGACAAGTGATTGTACCTTTTTCCAGCCATTTCCAGAAAGAATTTTCATAGATACTTTATTGGATGTGATTCACAAGACAAACATAAGAATTCCAACAACTACTCCAGTCAGCGCATCATTTCTCACTAGGATATTTTGTTGAACATAGGTAAAATATGGAATTCCATGCTTAGCAGCAAAGAGATATTCTAAGCTAAAATATTCTAGTCAATGTCTCAAGAAAAAGAGAAAACTTAAAATTCAAAATACTTTTCTCATAAGAATTAGCGTATCTGAGATTTGTCTACTTTTGATAAAGGTAACTACTGGAGAGACACTCAATGCAAGGACAAGATACAAGAATGCTGTTCTTCCATATGCTCTCAAATAAAGCGACGTATCTCCTCAATTGGATACCACAAAATAATGAACCAAAAGGATTCCAGGAACTGCTAAAATACACATATGAAAAAAGAACTCGATCATGGAATGTCGTTCTTGTCTGATGTATTTGTTGTCTATTTTTACAGACTTTAATATAATCAATCCTATACTAGATAGTACAAAATATGCTAGATAAATAATGGTTCCTATCTGAAGAATATTACCCTGAAATAGTGGTTCTGTATTGAGATATGTCAAACCAAAAAGTAAAGGGAGCGAGAGAGCTCAGAGAACGATTTGAAGAAGAATCATACTGATATTGGAAAGATAAAAAATGTGATGTTTCTATATATATAATGGTATACTATTTACAAGCAAGAATTTTTGTGCTGTACTTACGTCTTGAATTTGATATAGGTAGACGGAGACAAAACTATTTTATTTGAGAATATATATCCTATGCAATATAGCCAGACAAAACGTTTAATGTGAACTGACATTACCATAAGCATATTTTGAGAGAATAACTATGATCAAGACATATCTGCAGTTTTTGATTTGTTTTATGATTTGGAACTCGAGTTTTCTAGGTTTTTACCCAATTCAAGTTTATCTCTATTAAATCAAAACAGATCACTTTGGGTATCTGATATGTTTATTGATGTACTTAAGAAATGTAAGGATATCTATCATGAGACAGCGTGATACTTCAATCCGTTGATAAATTTGTCTCAGATATGATATAGTAAAAGTTTCGATTTACAGGAATTTAAACAAGAAAACATAAAGGTAAATCTGAATTTTGAGGACGTACATATAGATGGCAATACGGTTAGTTTAGATACCGATCAGATCCTCGATTTAGGATGAATTGTAAAATGATATGCAGTTGATCTCGCAAAAAAATATTTGGATACGAAGTGATATAAAAATTATATCATTGATGCTGGTGGCGATATCTGGGTCGCCGGGATCACTGATCTTGGGAAAAATATTGTAGTAGGTATTGATGATCCATTTATCGCTGGATATTTGTTTGCGACACTCGAACTCAAAGACAAATCTATCGCCACCTCTGGTAATTACAAAAGGAAATGGACTATAGAATTCAAAGAATACAATCATATTATCAATCCAATCACTTCATCAAACAACAATGAAATCATAAGTATAAGTCTGATTGCTGATGCTTGTTATATAGCTGATGCATATGCTACTGCATGTATTGCAATGTGAGTAGATAAAGCATTAGTATTTCTCAAAGAACACAATATAGATGCTGTTATCATCTGTTCAGATCAGAGAAATTATGTGACAGAGTGACTTGATAACCATAATATAACTATTCTCTAATATATAAAAAACCTGGTGATCAAACCAGGTTTTTCTGTATTATTTGATTGTTTGTGATCTCATAAGCATAAGCATCACATATCATCTCATTTCCTCTAAACTAGGATCTGTATTTTTGATGATTCCTGCTTTACTCAATGCTGCTATATGTTTAGCATAATATGGATTTCCTCCTTCATTTGCTGCCCCGTATAACAATCTTGATAAGATCGTTGAGAATTGTGCTCTAGTTACATCTCCTCTTGGATCAAAGTCTGTTGTGTTTTGTCCCATTAATCCAAGTTGACATGCTGCTTTGATATATGTCTTCATTTCACTTGTTTCATTTCAGATATCTCAGAAGCTACATGTCTTTGTTGTATTTGGTTTCTTTCCAAGTACATTGATTGCATAGTTACTTATCATCTTTGCGAGGTGTTCTCTTAGCAATCCTCATCTCATATTTGCTTCTTCTATTGTCTTCTGTGTTGTTATCTTATTTTTGTATGCAAATGCATATGCTGCCGCTAACTCTTCGGATGATGTTAGTGTTGTGATAGTTTCCCCTCCACTACTTATGATAACTGGAGTAATGATTGGAGTGATAATTGGTTCTGTAACTGTTGATGATCCTCAACCACCACCTCATCCTCATCCACCTCCTCATCCACCTCCTCAACTAGACGTTGTGGTATTTGGCACCAATAATGTAAATGACGAGAAGCTATTTGTTGTAAATGTACATACTCCTGATTTGACTGTACAATCTGATATATAACTATATGGAAGTTTATTATCTGATCTATACACTTTCAAAACCTTATCATTGTATGTTGTTCCTACTGCAAGATTTACTGTTGGATAAACCACCCCTGTACTACCTGAAAAAAGAAGTGCTGTGTCACTATTTCCAACTTCAAATGTTAGTCCTGGGACATGGGTATAATTAGCAAAAACTGGGGCTATTCATGTGAATCCTGTTTGTGTTGGACCGTGAATAATTCCATTCCAACTCTTTCCACTTGTAGTAATAGAAAGAGAATTTGTTGTTAGAGAAATAGCACTGTCTCCAAGATCAGAGTGAATAATTATTACTCCTGTATTTCCAAACACAACCCCTGTAGAACTAGATCCAACAAAGAAAACTGATCCAGTTGTACTCTTGCTTCCTCCCTGTTGGGTATCAAAAACATCTGGTGTCTTGAAAGAAACTGGAGAAGAGACAGTACCTGTAATACCTTGATATACTCAATATGTTTGGTAGCTATAATTTGTATTTGGAGTTAGATTTGAAAGAAGTATACTGTGATTTGTAGTCTCTCCACTACTAACCACTCCTGTCAATGCTCCCGTTCAATAACGAACAAATCCATTGGCAGCAAAATCAGAATTAAATGTTATTTTTGCGGTATTAGCATCTATAGCCGTATATGTCCCTGAGTACGTATAAGGGATTCTTGTAATATTTGAACTCACTACTGTAATATTTCCAGCATAATCTGACCCTGTAAGAAGGAGTGTATTGATTCATGGAATCAGATTTATAGATTGACTTCGATTATTTTTCCCTGAGAGTAAAATCGTATTTAAGAAAACTCATGATATACCAACACTATCTGATCCTGTTCAACGTATTACAATTGTATTTCCTGTAACCAATCCAGATCAATTACTTATTGTAAATCTTGGAGCAATTGTATCTACAATAACTTGAGATGAATCTGTAGTTGTGGTTGTTGTCCCAGTTATTCCAAATATATCTTGATAATCTATTGTAAATGATATTGGTCCTTGAGCCATCGTTCAACTGACAGGTATACTAGCTACTCGGTACACACCACTTCCAATGAGCGCAGCATCATATCAAGCAATTTTTACTGATACTCCGGAAAGTTCTTCAGTCCCTGTAAAAGACAATGTAACTACATCACCATTTTTGGCATACAAAGCATTTGTATTATTTGAAGAAATATGAACAGATGAAAGTCCAAGAATTGATTGTTTAAGTGATAATAATGCCTTTTGTACATTTATTCTAGTACCCGCTACTGTCTTACCATCTAGTCCCGTAAGATGGTCTCCACTATAAATAATAGCATTTTTGATTTGAGCAGCAGTTGCGTCTGGAGCATAGTTTCGTGCCAAACTAACTAATCCTGCAACATATGGTGTAGACATAGATGTTCCATTCATGTATCCATAATTTGCATTTCAAATTGTGTATTTTTGGACATTAAAATTATCTATAAAACATCAGTCATGCGTATTGTCTATCCCATTAGATACCCAATTAAATTTAACAATAAATCAACCTGTAAGATATTGAGCTCTAAGGTCCAAAAGTGCGTTATGTGCTATCGCTGTTCCGCTTGAATTAAGTGGAGATTCACCATTCAATTGATCTATATATGCTTCATCCAATCTAGCTTGTTCTTGGAATGTTGCACCCCCATCTTTACTAAATTGAATAGAAAGATAATCTTTCCAATCCACAGTAGAATATTCCGTATCACAACCGATATCAAAAGTTATCTCTGCACCGTTAGCTCAAGAAAGACTGATCGCCTTTTGGATAGATGAAGTAGTATTGTCCGCATATGGTTTAGTTTGGTTTGTAGCAAGTACTTTAGAAAAACTATCTGCTCTACTTACCACTCATCGATCATTTATACTTCAACTTTTCACCCATCCACTAGGAACATCTCATAATGTAGTCCCTTCAAATGTTTCATATAATTGAGTAATTTGAGGAATATCAACCGTTGTACTCTTGATGTGTTCTCCTGGTGCTACTGTATCTACAGAAGTTGGGCTTCGATCAGAAAAAGAAGATAGTAGATCTCCTGAAGAACTAGATCCCACACAAATAATATTGTCTAAATTAAAATCACAAGGATAATTAGCTTGGACAGCATGATCTTTAGCATTATTTCCAGCAGCGGTTACAAAAATTCCTCCTACTGCTTGAAAATTTTGAATTGCCTGAGATAATCCAAGTGAGTTACCAGCACCACCAAAACTTGCGTTGATAACCTTAGCTCCATTTTCTCTGGCAAAATTTATTGCCCTAATAACAGCTTCACTTGTTAATCCTGCTTTATCTCAAACTCTAAGTGCCATAATTTTTGCATATGGATTTACTCCTGCGACACCAATAGTATTATTCATCATTGCTGCAATAATTCCAGCCACATGTGTTCCATGAGTACTTGTAGTTGGGAATGGGTCTGTATCTCCTTCTATAAAATCATATCCATGAATACATCATCCCAATACTGCTCCGGTATCTGATTTACAAGATGATCCATCTCGCATATTATCAATTAGATCTGGATGATTGTAATCTACTCCTACATCAATCACTGCAACTATTGTACCCGTCATAGGGACACTCGGAGGGATTACCGTATTGATGGCGTTTTGCCAAGAAATGGTTTGTAGTCCCCATAAATCACCGTAATATTCATCATTACTTTGTGTATAATAAATATAATTAGGCTCTGCATATTCAACAGTTGGATCAGATTCCAATTGATCTATTTTCATTTGTATATCTTCACTTTTATCTGTTGTAACAACTACCATATTTTCTTGTGGAAGTTTTTCTTTGATTTCCAAATCATTTGCAACAGAAAAATTTTTAATACGTTGAATACTTTTGGATGAAACAACATTTATTTGGTTATCCTTGAATTTTACGATAAGTTCCCCTGGCACGGATTCTGGTTTGTCTGTAGAAACCATAGCCCCTAATTCTGGAACTGAACTTGCATATCAAAATGCGAACAAAGAAAGCATCAGTGTTCAAGCAAGAAATATGGATTTATCGAGTTTAGACATGCTGTAGTACAAATATATAAAACCTATTATTATTTTTGATGTATTTTAATTTTTGTGTCATTATTTGTATTTGTATATGAGTTTCTATGCAAATTTAAAGAGTTTTCTCTATGTTTTTTCATGGTATATTTTTGATGTTTTTTGTGATTTTCTTACTAAGCTTACGATACATTATTCGTATAATAATAATTATTATAGTAAGGAATATACTTGGATATTGCATATATTGAGCAGCAAAGATATATCCATTTCCTAGATAATACCCTATCGACAATAAGACAATAAGCTGAAGAAAACATGCGGGAATATCATAGAGTAAGAAACGCCAATATGGCATTTTTGCCATACCTGCACTTAGGACAACAAGCACTCCGATCATAAATGCATTTTTACCTAGAAGCATAGTTTTTATAGGATGTTTTTTCCACAAACTCTCCATCGTTATGAAGTTATCGGAAAGAAAATTTGATTTGTCTATAAAGGAAATCAACTTTTGGGAATGGACTGCTCTGAGTCCTATCCGATAAAGCAAACTATCACATAATGCTGATGAGCATAAAATGATAGGGAACGCTATCCAAAAGTTAAAATACCCTGTAGATATCAAAAATCCTCATGCCAATGTAGAAAGCCATCATTCTACAAATGATAATGGGAATAATATCGGATATCAATATTGTAATAGGAGAGCTTCCATAACAAAGCAAAATAATAAAGGAATACACTGATATAGAGGATAGACGAACTAAATCAACTAAACTTTTTAGTACTATTATAATTCAATAACCTCTCCCATAGAAGGGATATATGATTCTAGTCCAATCTTTGCTAAATTACTTTGAAGTGTCGTTTGTGCAGATCCTTCACCATGGGTGATAAATACTTTCTTAGGTTTTGTAGTGAATCCAGATGCCCATTTAACAAGTTGGTTAGCATCTGCATGTCCAGAGAAACTACTAATCTTAGCTATATCTGCTTTTACTACGATATCCAAACCTAATACTCTAACTCTCTTTTCTCCTTCAAGAATAGTTCTTCCTAATGTTCATTCTGCTTGATACCCTACAAAAAGCAAGGTGTTTTTGTGATCCCAAAGTCCATGTTTGAGATGATGCAAGATTCTTCCTGCACTACACATCCCATTTCCAGCGATCACAATACATGGTTTGTCGTATTTATTGATACGTTGAGAATCTTGGGCGCTATCCAAACATTCTAGATATTGAGGTGTAAATGGTGATGTATATTCTTTGATAGCTTCGCTATCGTAACATTCTTTGTGTTTTTTGAACAGCTCAGTAGCTTTGATAGCGAGTGGACTATCTAGGAATATTCTTTCTTGTGGGAATTTTCCAGAAATAATCATCTTGTTGAAAAAATACAACAATTCTTGAGTTCTTTCTACCGCAAATGATGGAATCATAAGTCTTCCTCCTCTCTTGTACGTATCAGTTACATACTTCAACAAAAGTTCTTCTTTATTATCAACATCCTCGTGAAGTCTATCTCCGTATGTAGATTCCATAAATACATAATCAGCTTCTGCTATCAATGTAGGATCTTGAACGATAGGTGTATTCCATTGTCCGATATCACCTGAAAATACGATCTTAGTTTTTTTATCTCCCTCAGTTACAAAGAGTTCAATACTCGCTGATCCCAAAATATGACCTGCATCTTGATATCTTACCGTGATATTTTCAGTAATTTGACGGAATGTTCTGTATTCGATTGGAGCAAACAATTCCATAGTTTTTTCTGCATCAAGTGGAGAATACAATGGTTGTCTTGGTTTTTGTCCAGTTCTTTGTCTTGATCTATTTTCTTGTTCGATATTTTCTTCTTGAATTTTGGCACTATCTTGGAGCAAAATTTCTACGAAATCTCTCGTTGCAGCTGTTGTATAAATTTGTCCTCTAAATCCATTGAGTCGTAATTTTGGAAGTAATCCAGAATGATCAATATGTGCGTGAGTTAACAACACAAAATCTATTTCGCTAGCGTTAAATTTAAATGGATCATAGTTCATCTTTGTGATTTCTTTGGGTCCTTGGAGCATTCCACAATCGATAAGAAACTTAGTAGTTCCCACTTCGACAAGGTAACAAGATCCAGAGACTATTTTAGCAGCTCCACATAGGGTAATTTTCATAATAGATTAGGTAAACAATAAAACCACAGCAAAAAGCCGAAGATAACTACAGTAAGTATAGTTATTTTTATATCTTCTGCAATTTTGAACGCACAGTTTGCTGGTTTATTAATCATTATTTGTTGACTTTATTTCCAATATATATATAGAATATAAAACACAAAAAAAATATAAATATATGAATCATCAAGAAAAAATTAATCATCTGGTCTTGGCTATGTTTACAATACTCACTCCAGAACAAAAAAAGAACGTACTTCTCGAATCCGATCTCGATCAAGATGAGCTTTTATCTTTTCTGCAGATACAAGATTCTGTTGAGAATATTGCCAATCTTACTATCATGACAACATCGTTTAAAGAGTTACGACAAACCACAAAAATTAGTAATAAGCTTATGAATATCTTTGAAGCAGCATCTCTTTCCCATCCTTGGATGTTGTATGCGTGGAAGAAAATCAAAAATCATTCACCATTTCCTGCCTCAAATGAGGATATCTTTGTAGAGGCATTCACGACTTTTTGGAGTGTTGGAAAAAATACAAAAGAAGAGTTGTTTACGCTTATGGAGATACTTAGTTTACCAGAATTGGATACGGTAGAATTTACTGACAAACAGATTCGATTACTCGAATCATTGACTACAAATTAAGTGTAAAACTATTAAACAATAGAGACAGCTTTCCATTTTTGGAGGGCTGTTTTTTAAAGAAGATATCTAGATATATGTATTGAGATTACTTGGTGGAAAAATATATTCGTTCTGTTTATTTTAGATTGAGATATGGTTTTCGATTATTTACTTACTTGTAGCACTTTTCTAATTGGGTGGATTTTCCCACCATTTTTTATGCCGTTTGGATTTTCTCTGGTATGAATCCTCTTACTAAAAGGAATTAATCCATGGACAATGTGCTTCTGAATGACTATTGCTGGTGTACTTAGTTATATTCCTCTTTGGATTATTGAATGATATATCTTAGATACTATTGGGAATAACAAACATCTTTTTACAAGAAGTCCCTATTTGGGACGTATTCTAGAATTTTTTACTGAGTTTTTTGCCAGACAAAAATATATCATCCATAGCCGCAAACGAGTCAAATCTTACGTCTCTACCAAACAAGGGAAAATTACTCTTTTCTTCTTAGCACTACTCTTTTCAACTCCTGTAATACCTGATATTGTAAACGTAAGTTTGTTTCGCAAAAGACTGCCATTTGGCGTATTTTTGTTAGCTGGATTCTTGGGAAAACTTATCACATTTATTCCTTTTGTCTTCCTTGGAAAGGGATTATTGGAACTGATATTTTAAATATCTATGTAGTCATAAAAATCGCTTTGTCTTGAATATAGAAACTACTTCTATATACTATTTTCTTGTACAGTTTATTCTATTATTACACTACCTATGTGAAGCAGCAACAGCCCTATTATTCTCCGTTTTGATGGAGTAAATTTTGCATATAATGATGGGAAACATCCTATTTTGGAAGATAGTGATTTTTCTATTCGTGAAAATACGAAGATAACAATTATGGGACAAAATGGTGCCGGTAAGACAACTATTTTCAAAATGATTACTGGAGAACTCAAACCACAATCTGGAAAAATAAATATCGTAAATAACGCTAGTATTGCTACATCAAGACAAGTTATCCCTAGAGATCAGTTGGATCTTTCTATCAAGGAATTCTTTGAGACTGCCTTTACGGAAAAGGATTATCAATTGGATAAAAAAATCGCAGATATTTTGAAAGTTGTAAATTTCAATGCTCCCCTAGATAAACCAATCAGAGAATTTTCAGGTGGACAACAAGCGAGATTGCTCCTTGCACATGCATTGATCCAACATCCCGATATTCTCCTTCTAGATGAGCCAACCAACAATCTTGATGGTACCGGTATTGGAGATCTAATTTCTTTTTTGCTTTCTTATGACAAAACTGTCGTGGTTATTAGCCATGATGCAGACTTTTTGAATCTGTTTACTGATGGAGTGTTATACTTAAACAAAGGTCGTCTCCAAGTCGAGCAATATCGAGGAGATTATTATGACGTAGTTGATCAAATTGCTGCGCAAATTGAAAAAGATAAGATGCAAAATGCCAGAGCTGAGAAAAAAATTGCTGATGCAAAAGACAAGATCAATTTCTTCTCAAACAAATGAGGAAAGATGCGTAAACTCGCAAGTAAACTCAGAGACGAAGTCGAAGATGCAGAAGAAAACAAAGTTGAAGTTAGAAAAGACGACAAAACGATTCTTCCTTTTTCTATTGGATTCGATAACTTTGTTGGTCCTATCGTAAGTATTCACAAAATTGGGCTGATGAATAGTCGCCATGAAGTAGAAACACACAAACTTGGACTTGTAGTCAAAAAAGGACAAAGATATATTTTCAATGGACCAAATGGAATTGGGAAATCTACTCTTCTCAAAAAGCTTATGGCTGGGAATACTGCCGATGCAATTATCCATGATGATGTAAGAGTTGGATATTACAGTCAAGATTTCAATGCTTTGGATATGAATATGCTCGTTTGGGATTCTTTGGTAGAAGTTGCTGGAGATACATCTGATCAAGATATCTATCGTGCAGCATCTCACTTTTTGCTCAATGGTGGATTACTCAAAAATACGATTGGTTCTCTTTCTGAGGGACAGAAATGACTCCTCTGTTATGCAAGATTTGTGCTTCAAAAACCGCATCTCTTGATCCTTGATGAACCTACAAATCATATCAATTTCCGTCATCTTCCAGTTATCGCAGAATCATTAAATAAATATGAAGGAGCTCTTCTTATCGTCTGCCATGACAAAGGATTTGTCGATCAATTGAAAGACTTGGAAGATGTAAATTTGGGAAGATTAGTGAAATAGTT
>Ga0302215_10002205_pt1 | contig 13542 bp, 5 predicted proteins | sample II_Fen_N3_1_FD_194580 | JGI IMG/M metagenome (GOLD analysis project Ga0302215, IMG submission 194580) | Peat permafrost microbial communities from Stordalen Mire near Abisko, Sweden - II_Fen_N3_1 | ecosystem: Environmental > Terrestrial > Soil > Wetlands > Permafrost | place: Sweden: Abisko...
GTTTGCGAAATGAGCTAAAAAGGCTATCTTTGCACCGCTTTAGAAAAATGGCGGGATAGCTCAGTTGGTTAGAGCGTCGGATTCATAACCCGGAGGTCACGAGTTCAACTCTCGTTCCCGCTACACAAAAAGAGTTTTTGAAGGTTACTTCAAGAACTCTTTTTTCATTTTACAATTTAGAGCCATTTCAACACCACCCATCCTTCATAAAATTTCTTTCCTCAATTTTCCCATTCAATTAATCAAAAATCACATTTAGATTTAATTCTATTACAAATCAATTTCAATCCAAGTATTTGCCTAATTTTAAAGACTTTTTTTTATTCAGTTGTACTATTTTTTTAAATAATCCGTTATTGATTTCAATGCATCCTGTTATATGTTTTGAAAGATATTTTGCATTTTGGAAAGGTCGCAAAATTTCAGTATATTTGCAGGTTAAATTTAAGAAATACATTATCCTCAGAAATTGAATAAATGATAGATTATATAAAAGGTGAAATTGTAGAACTAACGCCTGCCTATGCAGTGCTTGAAACTGCTGGAATAGGTTATTTATTACATATTACCCTTCCTACGTTCTCGGTTCTGAGCGAACAAAAAACAACAAAATTATTTGTCTACGAAGCAATTCGCGAAGATGCTCATATACTTTATGGTTTCCGGTTACAAAGTGAACGTCATCTATTTTTACTGCTTATTTCAGTGTCTGGGATTGGTGCCAATACAGCCCGAATGATTATGTCATCTTATTCGGCACAGGAAATTCAGGAAATGATTGCCTCAGGGAATGTTTCTGCACTAAATGCAATTAAAGGCATTGGAACCAAAACTGCTCAACGAATAATTATCGATTTAAAAGATAAAATTATTAAAGGTGTTGGTGGAATCGAACTTCCCGGACTAGATAATAATGCACATAGCGAACAAAAAGATGAAGCCATCTCGGCCTTGGTTATGTTGGGCTTTGCAGCAGTAGCATCGCAAAAAACAGTAGAGAAAATTCTGAAAGAACAGCCTTCATTAAAAGTGGAACAGTTAATTAAACTGGCTTTAAAAATGATGTAACAACTGAGCGCCTACAAACGCCGGACTAAAAAACATAGCATTGTAATTTATTTATGATATTTTCCAATAAAACATTCACCCTTCTTATTTTCTGCGGAATTATTATTAGTTCTGCTTATGCTTTTGTAACAGCCAACGAACATATAACTGCTGGTCCGGAAGCATCTACACCAACTCAAGGCGTTAAAGATACAACCAGAAAGCCTGCTCCTGCTTTTCCAATAAAAAAATACAGTCAAAATACATACGAAGAACTGAATACAAAATATCCGATGGATGCCCCCAACCCGAATAATGTAAAATCGGTAGTTGAGTACGATGCCAAAACCGGAAATTATGTGTTGCGCACTTTTGTAGGCGAATCGGAAATTGCGACACCTTTTTTGATGACTGAGCAAGAATATAGGAATTATTCAGCAAAAAACGATTTACAAAGTTATTGGAAAGAAAAAAATTCAAAATCACAGAAAAATAACGAAGACAAGTTTTCTATCTCCGATATGAAATTCAACATTGGTCCGGCCGATAAGGTTTTTGGACCTGGTGGAGTTCAGATTAAGACGCAAGGATCAGCCGAGTTAGTTTTTGGCTATAAAACTAATAAAATTGAGAATCCGGCGCTGACAGAACGTATGCGTAAAACCGGAAACTTTAATTTTGATGAAAAAATTCAGATGAATGTTACCGGTAGCGTTGGTGACAAGGTAAATTTCGGATTAAATTATAATACTGAATCCAGCTTCGACTTTGACCAAAAAATGGTGAAACTGGCCTACAAAGGTAAAGAAGATGATATTATCAAAAGCATTGAGGCTGGAAATGTGAGCATGCAGTTAAACAGCTCACTTATTACCGGCGGAACAGCTTTATTTGGTATTAAAACCGAGTTACAGTTTGGACGGCTAAGCGTTGCAGCCATAGCGTCGCAACAACAGTCACAAACCCAAACCGTAAGCTCAAAAGGTGGTGCGCAAACAAGTAAATTTGAAATTAGCATAGATAAGTACGATGATAACCGCCACTTCTTTTTAGCTCATTATTTCCGCGACAATTTCGAAAATTCCATGAGTAAACTTCCAGCTACCTTATCGGGAGTTGTTATTAACAGGGTTGAAGTATGGGTTACAAATAAACGTGGGAATTACGATCAGTCACGCAATATAGCTGCTTTTATGGACTTGGGTGAAAAAGATAATATCAACAATTCGTATTGGAATGACCCTGTTGTTACAAGTCAGTATCCACAAAATACAGCCAATAAATTGTATAAAGAAGTTTCCGCAATTACTGATATACGCGATATACAACAAACAAATGCCATTTTATCTACTCATTATGCAAGTAATGGGATTTATGGTGGCGAAGATTACGAAAAGATTGAAAGTGCACGAAAACTTGAAGCTTCAGAGTATACGTTAAATAAAGATTTAGGGATTATTTCGCTGAAAACCACATTGAATTCGGACGAAGTACTCGGTGTTGCGTATGAATATACACTTGGGGGAACCACTTATCAGGTGGGGGAATTCTCCACAGATCCAATTACAGCTCCATCAGCACTAATCGTCAAATTACTAAAAGGTACCGCCCAATCGCCCAAGCTAAAAAACTGGGACTTAATGATGAAAAACGTGTATGATTTGGGTGCATCGGATATACAAAAAGATAATTTCAAACTGAACATAGTATATCGGAACGACTCTGTAGGAACTGACATGCAATATATTAGCGAAGGAAGTGCTAAAGTAAAAAATAAAATCCTACTTCGTGTAATGAATCTCGACAGACTTGATACAAAAAATGAGTTGAATCCGGATGGTAAATTTGACTATGTGTCGGGATACACTATTTTACCTGCGACAGGTCGGATTATTTTTCCAGTTCTTGAGCCATTTGGGGCATACCTTGCAAAACAAATTGATCCAAATTACAATCCTAACTCTCCAACAGACCTTGTAAAAAAATATATTTACCCAGAACTATACGACTCGACTTTAGTTGTAGCTCAGCAAAACAGCGAAAAAAATAAGTTTAAACTCGTTGGAGAATATAAGGGATCGTCAGGCTCCGAAATCAGGTTAAATGCTACCAATGTTCCGCGTGGATCAGTTACCGTTACTGCAGGTGGTGCAACATTGGTTGAAAATGTAGATTATACCGTAGATTACAGTATGGGAACAGTTACAATTCTTAATCAATCTTTAATTGCGGCTGGGACCAACATTGATGTAAAACTTGAAAATCAGTCGACATTCAGTATGCAGCGTAAGTCGCTGTTTGGAACACACCTTGAATATAAATTCAACAAAGATTTCAGCTTGGGTGGAACAATTATGCATATGTCTGAAACACCATTAACTACCAAGATTACTACAGGCAATGAACCTATTTCAAACACTATATGGGGGTTAAACACTTCATGGCGTACAGAATCACAATGGCTAACCAACGCTTTAGATAAACTTCCGTTTGTAGAAGCAACAAAACCATCTACAATAGCTCTTAATGCCGAGTTTGCACAGCTTATACCCGGGCATTCAAGTGTTGTAAGCAAAGAAGGTCTGGCTTATATCGATGATTTTGAATCGACAAAAACATCCATCGACATACACTACCCTATTAATTGGTATTTGGCATCAACTCCTTACAATTCTGATACAAAAACTGAACTTTTCCCGGAAGCAAGAAGAAGCAATAACCCTGACTATGGAAAAAATCGCGCATTACTATCGTGGTATTATGTAGATCCATTATTTAACGAAGATAGAACCACCACTCCCTCTTACATTCGGAATAATGCAGAGTCGAAGTCCAATCATTTAACACGTAGTGTTTTAGAGCAGGAAATTTTTCCAAATAAAAGTACGGAGGCTACAAAATCGTCACGCTTAACGATTATGAACTTATCGTATTATCCCAAAGAGCGCGGTCCTTATAACTTGGACGTTAACCCAACAGACATCTCAGCCGGTATCAACGATGATGGAACACTAAAAAGTCCAGAAAAACGTTGGGGTGGTATTATGCGTAAGTTAGATGCAACCGACTTTGAAACATCTAATATCGAATACATTGAATTTTGGATGATGGATCCATTCGTAAATGGTGGAATGGACAAAAACAAAACGGGTGATTTATATTTTAACCTTGGTGATATTAGCGAAGATGTATTGAAAGATGGAAAAAAATCTTTTGAGCATGGCTTACCTATCGATGGTGATGTGACAAAAGTAGATACAACAAATTGGGGACGTATACCTAAAACTCAATCAACCGTATCGGCATTCTCGGGCGACCGCAAAAATCAGGATGTTGGTTTAGATGGTCTAACCACCGAAAATGAGTTTACGTATCCTACTTATAAAAAATACGTGGATCAGGTAAAAGCCAAAATAACCGATCCAAATGTTATTAAGCGGTTAGAGAACGATCCTTTCTCGCCATTAAAAGACCCTTCAGGCGATAATTATCATTTTTACCGCGGAACCGATTACGATAATGAGCAATTAAGTGTTTTATCCCGCTACAAGCATTTTAACGGAACAGAAGGAAACTCGGCAGATGCAACAAGCACTACCGAGAGTTACTCTACTACAGCCACTTCATTACCCGATATGGAGGATGTAAACAGTGACAATACCATGAACGAATATGAGAAGTATTACCAGTATCATGTTCGTATCAATGACAATATGATGGAGATTGGTAAAAACCATATCACTGACCGGGTTGTATCAAGCGTTACTCTGGCAAACGGAAAAACAGAAGATGTAAAATGGTATCAATTTAAAATTCCAATTCGGGAATACGAAGATAAAATTGGTAGCATTAAAAACTTTAAATCAATTCGGTTTGTAAGAATGTTCATGACTAACTTTAGTGATTCGGCAACTCTTCGTTTAGCCACGCTCGATTTAGTACGGGGTGAATGGCGGAGTTATACTAAAGACTTGAACGAAGCAAAAACCGCAGCAGCAACAGATGCCAAACTTGATGTACAAGCTGTAAATATAGAGGAAAATGCAAGTAAAACACCTGTAAATTATGTATTGCCTCCGGGAGTAACTCGTGAAACTGACCCGGGACAACCAACACTATTACAACTAAATGAACAGTCAATGGTGTTACGTGTAACAGACTTATCACCAAATGATGCTCGAGCTGTATATAAAAACACATCCTATGATATGCGTCAGTACAAGCGTTTCCAAATGTTTGTACATGCCGAACAACTGCCCACAGACATAGGTCTAAATCAGTTAAAAGATAATGAATTAACCTGTTTCGTCCGTATTGGTTCTGACTTAAAGAATAATTACTACGAATACGAAATTCCACTTCGACTCACTCCCGGAAATGTACCTTATGATGGAAACAGTACGGCCGATCGTGAAAAGGTTTGGTATCCTGAGAATATGTTTGATTTTCCATTTGAAGCATTGACGAATACCAAATTAAAAAGAAATAAAGAAAAACAAAGTTCGAGTACAGTATCAAATTTAACTCCGTACACAGATCACGACCCAGATAAATTAGCGAATAAAATCACAATAGTCGGTAATCCATCTATTTCTGATGTTGAAAACATCATGATTGGTATTCGAAATGCGGGTACTGCAACAAAATCGGGTGAAATATGGGTAAATGAAATGCGTATGTCCCAATTTGATGAATCGGGCGGTTGGGCAGCTATGGGAAATCTGGCGGTTGGATTATCGGATATTGGTACAGTAAACCTGTCCGGACGCGTTGAAACAGCCGGTTATGGAAGTATTGAGAGTAACGTTACTAATCGTAGAATGGATGACTTATACCAGATGAGTTTTTCTACTTCAATGCAGTTGGGGCGGTTTTTACCAGCACAAGCCAAACTGGTAATTCCAGCATATTTCTCTTATTCAAATGAAACATTGTCGCCAAAATACAATCCATTAGATCAGGATATACTTTTATCAAAAGCTCTTGAAAATGAAACTAATCAAAAAAGTAAAGACACACTTTTAATGGTTTCACAGACTGTAAGTACAGCAAAAAGTTTCAATATTTCAGGGGCAAAATTAAACATAAAGAGCAAAATACCTCAATTTTATGATCCTGCAAATGTTACATTCACTTATGCTATTAACGAAACAAATCAGCACAGTGCAGATATTGAAAAAAACATGACTAAGGATCAGAAAGCAGCAGTTGTTTACAATTACTCTTTCAATCCACAACCGGTTGAGCCATTTAAAAGGATAAAGGCATTAGATAACCCTGCCTTTAAACTGATTAAGGACTTCAACTTTTACTACTTGCCTACATCATTAAGTTATAATACGAATATGAACCGGCAATTTTCACAAGTAAAACTGAGAGATCTTACTTCAACTTCGAAGGTAGCTATGGATACTACTTTTAGTAAAAGTTTTATGTGGAACAGGCAATTTGACATTAAATTTGATTTGACCAAAGCGATTAAACTTAGTTTTCAAACAGTGATGAATGCCAATATTACCGAGTCCAGATTTACCCCTGAAATTGGGAAAGAGTATTATGAAGAATGGAAAGATACAGTAATGGCAAGCATTCGTAAGCTAGGAACTCCTTATGCATATCAACAAGTATTCACGGCTTCATGGAATTTGCCTATAAACAAAATTCCATTATTAGACTGGGTAAATGCTAATGCTTCCTATAACTCTAACTACAACTGGAACAGAATGGCTAAGACCACTAGCACTATAGATATTGGTAACACAGCCACTTCAATGAGAGCATGGCAAGCCGATGGCCAGCTTAATTTTGAAAGCTTATACAACAAGTTTAAATACCTGAAAGATGTAAACAAAAGATTATCATCTCAGGGTATGAATAATACAAACAAATTTCAGTCGAAAACCTATACTCAAAAGGTTAACCTGGAAAAAAACAAATTAGTCACTATAAATCATAGGTTGGGAAGTGACAAACTTAAGTTTACCGCTACCGATAAGTTTGGAAGGCCGATTCTATTAAATTACAAGGTAAAAAATGCAACAACAATTGAAGTAACACCTTCGACAAGTATAGATAGTGTTTCCTTAACAGTAGTTAGTCAAGATCCGAATGTTCAAAGTCCGATGCAAAATACCATTGATTTTGCAGCAAGAACACTTATGATGGTGCGGCGTGCATCCATTAGCTACCGTCAATCGAACAGTATGGTAATAACCGGATTTTTACCTACACCAGGGTTTATGGGACAAGAAATGACAGCGGCGGGCAATAACGCACCCGGCTATGGATTTACCTTTGGGATATTTGATGAACAAAGCTACATTGAAAAAGCCAAAAGTAATAATTGGCTATGTATGAGTAAAGATGTAGGAAATACTGTAGCAACTGCTTTCACTTCGGATTTGGATATTAAAGCAACTATAGAACCCTTTGCTGGCTTTAAAATTGATTTGAATGCCAAACGATACGAAGCTAAAAATACAAGCATACAGTATATGTACAACGATATGCCAAGCACTTACACCGGTAGTTACAATATTACCTTAATAGCACTGTCAACTGCTTTCAAACCTTTAGGAAGTGCAAATAATAACTACAGTTCTGAGTTGTTTGACAAGTTACTTGCCAACCGTCAGATAATTGCAGACAGGCTAAATGCAAAATTAGTTGGTACAAGCTATCCATCGGCTGGTTTTCTCAAGACTAATAACATTACCGGAAAATATGATCCAACTAAGGGCTCATTCGGTCAAAATTCGACAGATGTTCTTATTCCTGCATTTTTGGCTGCATATACTGGTCGCGACGTAAATACAATTGATACAAATCCGTTTCTTTCATTCTTAAGCGTATTGCCAAACTGGCGATTAACTTATGATGGATTGTCAAACATCAGTTGGGTGAAAGAACGTTTTAAATCGGTGAGTCTGACTCATGGTTACTCTTGCCGCTACAGTATCGGATCGTATACCTCCTACTCTACCTGGGTGGCAATGGATGATACAAAGCAATATGGCTATGTAAGCGATGTACAAAATGAGAACAATGCTACACCGTCCTCCGCATACGATATTTCGGATGTATCTATAAGCGAACAATTCAGTCCACTTTTAGGTGTAAACGTTGTTCTCAAAAACAGTATGACTGGTAAATTAGAGTATAAAAAACAACGAAATTTGGCACTTAACCTATCGAGCACACAGCTGATAGAATCTGCTACCGATGAATATGTTGTAGGACTTGGCTACCTTTTAAAAGACTTTGATGTGATACTGAAACTGAAATCGGACAAGCAATCGAAAATCAAAAACGATTTAAAAGTAAGTGCTGATTTTTCATACAAAGACATTAAAACACTTTTGCGAAAAATTGAAGAAAATATCACGCAAGCATCCAGTGGAAATAAGGTATTCACGTTTAAATTTATGGCTGATTATGTATTCAGTTCTAAAGTTAATATCCAATTATTTTACGATAGACAATCCAGCACGCCACTTATTTCTTCTTCATTCCCTGTTTCGTCATCCAACTTTGGAATAAGTTTCAAGTTTATGTTAACCCGATAGTGAGCTGATTAACAACAGATAAAACAATAGTACTTAATACACAGCAGTGGAAAGTCAGAACTCAAATTTTCAACTGTCAATTATCAATAAACATCTGCCATTCTGCCACCCGATTTCTGCCAAAAACGGAAATCGGGTGTTTTGGCAAAATTATTGTCTTATAAATATTGTATTAAATTAATAATTTAGCTTAGTATTTACACGCATTAGGCTGCTAGCTATTAGGTTTCACGAAAGTATTATATCAGTTGAGAACTAATGAACAACCGTTACTAAGGCTTTTGGATGCTTTGTGTACATAGTGCTAATGTCAATAAAATTAGAATCTAAGCATAGTTCAAACTCAAAATAATTTAAATATTTCCTGTTTTATGAAAAAACAAAAACATACCGACGAGAACCCTGAGGTGAAAGAAAACTGTGAAAATTGTGACGCTACTCAAGCTCAGTCAACAGAAGAAACCAGCAATGTGATTGTTGACGAAGTGGAGGTACTAACTCAAAAATGCGCTGAATTAAACGACAAAAACTTGCGTTTAATGGCCGAATTTGACAATTATCGCAAGCGGACCCTCAAAGAACGTATGGATCTGTTGAAAACTGCCGGTGAAAAAGTGTTGGTTGATATGCTTCCGCTAGTCGACGATTTTGAACGTGGATTAAAAGCCATGGAAACATCCGAAGATGTACAAGCCGTAAAAGATGGTATAGACTTAATTTATAGCAAATTCATAGCTTTCCTTACTCAAAATGGAGTAAAAGCTATACCTACCGAAAACGAACCTTTTGACACTGAATTTCATGAAGCAATTACAACTTTCCCTGCTCCTACCGAGGACTTGAAAGGTAAAATTATTGACTGTGTATCGAAAGGATATACCATGAATGACAAAGTAATTCGTTTTTCAAAAGTAGTTGTTGGAGAATAAATAATTCTATTTATTAATTCACATCCTCAATACAAAACAACTTCAAATTATTGATAAACCTGTAGGTTTGCAGGTTGTCAAATTATCAGAATATAAATATGTCAACAAAAAGAGATTATTACGAAATACTGGAAGTTTCGAAGTCGGCCTCAGCCGATGAGATAAAAAAAGCCTATCGAAAGAAAGCGATTCAGTTTCACCCCGATAAAAACCCCGGCGATAAAGCATCAGAAGAAAAATTCAAAGAAGCAGCCGAAGCTTACGAAGTGTTGAGCGATGATCAGAAACGCCAACGCTACGACCAGTATGGACACGCCGGAGTTGGTGGTGCATCGGGTGGCGGTTTTGGCGGCGGAAACATGAATATGGATGATATATTCTCGCATTTCGGCGACATTTTCGGTGGTCATTTTGGAGGATTTGGTGGTTTTGGCGGTCAACGTGGCGGTGGCGGACAACGGGTTCGGAAAGGGTCTGATTTACGCGTAAAAGTAAAATTGAACCTTGCTGAAATTGCAACCGGTGTTGAAAAGAAAATAAAGGTAAAAAAACAGGTAGCATGTTCGCACTGTAACGGTACCGGAGGTGCTAACGGTTCTGCAACTACCACTTGTACCACTTGTAATGGTCAAGGGCGTGTAATGCGCGTTCAAAACACTATTCTTGGACAAATGCAAACGGCTGCCGAATGTCCAACTTGTGGCGGTGATGGTAAAATTATCAAAGAAAAATGTTCTCATTGTAGTGGTGAAGGTGTTGTTCGTGAAGATGAAGTTATCACCATCAACATCCCGGCTGGTGTTATGGAAGGCATGCAATTGTCGGTAAGTGGCAAAGGTAATGCAGCTCGTAGAGGTGGTGTTAACGGAGATTTGCTTGTGTTAGTTGAAGAAGAGGCACACCCAGAACTAATTCGTGACGAAAATGATTTAATATACAATCTTCTACTCACAGTGCCAATGGCAACCTTAGGTGGTTCGGTAGAGGTTCCAACAGTTGAAGGTAAAGTTAAAGTAACCATTGCCCCCGGAACTCAACCGGGCAAAGTATTACGCTTGCGTGGCAAAGGCTTACCTAGCGTAAACCGATACGGAACTGGCGATTTGCTGGTAAACATTGGCGTTTACATACCGGAAAATTTGAACAAAGAAGAAAAAGTTGCTATGGAAAAACTCGGAAAATCGGACAACGTAAAGCCAAATGCTTCTGCTTCACGTAATTTCTTTTCTCATTTCCGCAATATGTTTGAATAAATCAATACTGATTAATATATCTATAATAAGAGCTGCTTCCTGATTTTCGGAGCAGCTCTTATTGTTTATTTATCTGAGTTAGGGATAAGCAACCAATAGATAAACAAGTTATGTTTAACGTAATGTCTTGATTGTAATATGATACACAAATGATATATCGGTGCGCTGCACCTCCATTTTTATCTGCCTGACAAATTTCTACTAATAGTTCGGTGCTCTGCACCTCTTTAAGGGACAGAGTCCCGAACTATTGGTAGGATATAATGATGTTCCTGTATCAATAGGTGCAGAACACCATAATATCAAATTATTTTTGTACAATGATTCAAGCTTATCCCAAACTCAGGTTATAAAGTTCATCATCAAAAATAAAACCATCTTACAAAATTTATTTTTCTAACCACCCAGTATCAAACCAACCTACAAAATTTATTTTTTTAACCAATCAACATCAAACTATCCTGTAAAAAATATTTTTTTAACCACCCAGCTTCAAACCAACCTACAAAATTTATTTTTTTAACCAATCAACATCAAACCATCCTGCAAAAAATATTTTTTTAACCACCCAGCATCAAACCATACTACAAAATTTATTTTTTTAACCAATCAACATCAAACCATCCTACAAAAAATATTTTTTTAACCAACCAACATCAAACCATCCTACAAAATTTATTTTTTTAACCAATCAACATCAAACCATCCTGCAAAAAATATTTTTTTAACCACCCAGCTTCAAACCAACCTACAAAATTTATTTTTTTAACCAATCAACATCAAACCATCCTGCAAAAAATATTTTTTTAACCACCCAGCATCAAACCATGCTACAAAATTTATTTTTTTAACCAATCAACATCAAACTATCCTGTAAAAAATATTTTTTTAACCAATCAACATCAAACCATCCTGCAAAAAATATTTTTTTAACCACCCAGCTTCAAACCAACCTACAAAATTTATTTTTTTATCCAACCAACATCAAACTCATTCTCAAAAGTATTCTTTTAGATAAATCTGCTGGGAGATGAAAAGTATTTTTCTGCCAGATGATTAATCACAATGCAAATATAATCAAACAATCTCAATAATTAACCAAATAAGAAACATTCATCCTAATTCTATCAATCGAATAGGCTAACCCAGATGCAACAAGAGCTGCATCCATTGAGAATGCAGCTCTTGTTGTTTTATTGTATTGTAGAGACGCAAGGCCTTGCGTCTCTACGGTAAATACCATATATTATTCTACAATTTTCTTCATGGCAGTCATAGCAGCACGTAGTTCAGCGCCACAAATTTCGATAGAGTGGTTACGGATAGCAGCATTTACTTTTACCAATTCGAAGTTATCAACGTGTGCGTTAGCAGCTGTGTTGAAGTTTTTACCGATAATGTTTGTATCAACTTTGGTCATAAAGTCAGCCAAAAGTGGTTTACAAGCGTGATCGAACAAGTAGCAACCGTATTCAGCTGTATCAGAAATTACGCGGTTCATTTCGAACAATTTCTTACGTGCAATGGTGTTGGCAATAAGTGGAGTTTCGTGTAATGACTCGTAGTAAGCCGATTCGTTTTTGATACCTGAGCAAGTCATGCTTTCGTAAGCCAACTCAACACCTGCTTTTACAAAAGCAACCATCAAAGTAGCGTTATCGAAGTATTCTTGTTCTGAGATTTCTACGTCACCAGCAGGAGTTTTTTCGAATGCAGTTTCGCCTGTAGCAGCACGCCACGACAATAAGTTTTTGTCACCGGCAGCCCAGTCTTCCATCATGATACGAGAGAATTCGCCCGACAAAATATCATCCATGTGTTTGATAAACAACGGACGCATAATTTCTTTCAATTCTTCTGAAATGTTGAAAGCAGCAATTTTTGCAGGGTTTGAAAGACGATCCATCATGTTAGTGATACCACCAATTTTTAATGCTTCGGTGATAACTTCCCAACCATATTGAACCAATTTAGAAGCGTAACCAGCGTCGATTCCTTTTTCAACCATTTTGTTGAAAGAAAGAATAGAACCTGTTTGCAACAAACCACAAAGGATAGTTTGCTCGCCCATCAAATCCGATTTTACTTCGGCAACAAACGACGAAAGCAATACACCGGCTTTGTGACCGCCTGTACCTACGCAATATGCTTTGGCAATTTCCAACCCGTCACCATTAGGATTATTGTCGGCGTGAACTGCAATAAGCGTAGGAACACCAAAACCACGAAGGTATTCGGCACGTACTTCAGAAGCAGGCGATTTAGGAGCAATCATTACAACAGTAAGGTCCTTGCGGATTTGAGTTCCTTCTTCAACGATATTGAAACCGTGTGAATAAGACAAAGTAGCACCTTGTTTCATCAAAGGCACAACAGCATTTACAACCGAAGTATGTTGTTTGTCCGGAGCCAGGTTAGATACTAAGTCGGCTGTAGGAATCAATTGTTCAAAAGTACCTACTTCGAAACCGTTTTCGGTAGCATTTACAAACGAAGCACGTTTGTTATCAATAGCTTCCTGACGCAATGCATAAGCTACGTTCAAACCACTGTCGCGCATGTTTTGACCTTGAGCCAACCCTTGAGCACCGCAACCTATGATTACGATTTTCTTTCCAACAAGCTTTTTAACACCATCAGCGAATTCGCTGCTTTGCATAAAATCACATTTTCCAAGTTCCTGAACTTTCAGGCGGTGTGGTAGTGAATTGAAATAATTTGCCATTTTTTCTTGAATTTTTAAGAAGC
>Ga0302215_10002206_pt1 | contig 13537 bp, 11 predicted proteins | sample II_Fen_N3_1_FD_194580 | JGI IMG/M metagenome (GOLD analysis project Ga0302215, IMG submission 194580) | Peat permafrost microbial communities from Stordalen Mire near Abisko, Sweden - II_Fen_N3_1 | ecosystem: Environmental > Terrestrial > Soil > Wetlands > Permafrost | place: Sweden: Abisko...
AGCAGAAGTGACTCCGGGTTTGTCATCACCCGATATATTGATAAGAATTATTTCACTGTTAGGCATGTCTTTAGTTTATTGTTTGATGTTTAAAGTTTACTGTATGATGTTTATTGTTTGATGTTTAAAGTTTACTGTATGATGTTTATTGTTTGATGTTTAAAGTTTACTGTATGATGTTTATTGTATGATGTTTATTGTATGATGTTTATTGTTTGATGTTTATTGTTTGATGTTTGATGTTTATTGTTTATTGTTTGATGTTCGGAAATCATTTTCCAAATTATAAAAAATTAATTGTCAAAAATGGTAAATAGTAAATGTATAAATAGTAAATAGTATTTTCATCTTCTGTTTTGATATTTTTCGAAAGTTGTCAATGTATTGTGAACATATTTTACAGTTTCTTTACCTTGATAGTAACCATATTTCACTACAGGATCATTATAAAAGTCGGGATCATTTTTCTTAAGTAGAAAATATTCAACATGGTTAAACCATATGTGAGGGTTTTTACCAAATTTTCTTGCCAGTGACATTGCATCCAGGATATGTGCTGGTCCCGAATTGTAAGCAGCAAGGATAAATTTAATGCGTTCCTCTTTATTTTCAATTCTTCTAAATATCAAATTCAAACTTTTAATGTATTGAACGGCAGCTTCTATATTCATTTCAGGATCTAAAACAGTAAACCTGTCAAGTCCAAAATTCAAAGCTGTTCGTGGCATTATTTGCATAAGACCTACAGCCCCTGACCACGATTCCTCGGAAGGATCAAATCTTGATTCACGAAATGCCAAAGCTGCCAGTAAACGCCAATCCCAATTGATTCCAGGTGCAAACTTTTTAAAGAAACGATCATAAGGTGATATCGCTCCTTTTGGTATCTTTATTTTTCGAAGTGCAAAGTAAGGACTTTTTTCCCAGTATTTATCGAAAAGTAACGATTGAATTTGTTGTGTTTCGGGTAATTTTTCCCATTTTGCAATTGCTCTTTTTAAATTATGACTCTCTTTTCGAATCAACCAGCCATTATGTTGATCGAATCCTACAGACATATGACAATCGATGCTTTTACTATATGATTTATGAAGTATTGCCACATTGTGATAGGCAAGTGTATATTCAATCTTATGTTCGGCAACCATATCAATTAAATCATCATTTGAAATTGAATCATCAGCTAAAACAATGTTGATAGTTCCTCCTATTTCATCATTTAATGCTTGTAACCGATCATAGAAAATGCTGTTTTCTTTCACGTAAACACTTTTTCCTCCTAATTCTGTTACATTCGAAAGTGCATTCACACCCATATTCTGAACCAGGACCTGATAAGATTCTGACTGAGGTAGAACAAAATTAAAATTACTTTTTAATTCTTTTGTCTGGATAATATTATAAGCTATTAAATCAACTTCATTATTCTGAAGCCATTGTGTCATTTCATTTACTGAAGTAGCAATACTTATTTCCACATTTAAATTCAAATAGTTAGCAAGATTCTCAACCATTTCATAGTCAAACCCCATTAATTCATCCCTAAACAGGAAATATGAAGTAGAACCATACATAGTTGCAATCCTTAATGTGTCGGATTTAATAATTTCTTTTAAATCTCTTAAATCTGAGGATGACAATTTCTCAGCATGTTTTTGAACACACGACGGGAGTAAATAAATGAAAAATAAAAGGATAAAAATAGTATTCCTATATTTCATACATTAGCGAATAAATTGAATATTCTCATTCTTTATCAAATCCAACCCGTTTAATCTTAAAAAAACCTGTGCAGTTGCAAGTACATCTTTTTGACAATAAAGACTTATTCGCTCAATATCATTCTCTTTGTAGAACACTTGTGATACCTGACTTCCATCAATATCATCTTTTGGAGTTGGAATTCCAAAAACAGCTGTTAATAGTTTTAATGCTGTATAGTTTTTAAAATCACCAAATTTCCACAATTCAAGTGTATCAATAAAACTTATTTCCCATGGCTTCTTGCCTGAAATCTGAAAGATGGGAGGTAATTCCAATCCATTGATAAGAATCCGCCGACAAATAAAAGGGATGTCAAATTCTTTTATATTATGACCACAAAGAGTCTGCTCTTTCGTTATACAGAACTTGAATATCAGTTGAATAAAATCTGACAACAGAATTTTTTCATCCATCCCTGAAAAAGATTTTGTACGGAAATTCATTTCATTGCCCTGATAATGAATGAAGCCCACAGAGATACAAACAATTTTTCCGAATTCAGAGTAAATCCCGGCACTGGTATTAAAAGCATCAGAAGCCGTTGTTTCTTCATTGTACTTTTCAGGAATTCGCTTTTTAAGAATCGCAAACTTATCTTCCCATAAATGAGCTAATTCATCAGATAACTCTGAATAATCGGATGTTAGAGGAACTGTTTCAATGTCGAGAAACATAATTTTCTGTAGTTCATTTTGCTGCATAGTATTCTGTTTTCAGGTATCTTGTCTCTTTAAAGTAATCGCAGAAATTCAATGATAGGATTGTCTAACTATAAAAGCATACATTTTGGCAATTATTAATTATTAATTATTAATTACTTCTTCTCCAGTTGGTTTTCAATATATTTTGTTAGAATATCAATTGCGATATGGTTATTTCCCCCTTGTGGTATTATTAAATCGGCAAAGCGTTTAGAAGGTTCTATAAATTGCAAATGCATTGGTTTTACCGTACATTCGTAACGTTCCATCACTTTATTTACCGATCGTCCACGTTCTATTATATCCCTGTTTATTACCCGCATCAACCGGTCATCAGCATCCGCATCAACAAATACTTTCAAATCCATCATTTTTCGCAATTCTGGGTTTGAAAGCACTAATATTCCTTCCACAATGATCACATGGCATGGTTTTATAGAGATGGTTTCATCGGCCCGTGTACAAGTAAGATAAGAATAAATGGGTTGCTCTATGGTTTTCCCCTTTTTCAGTTCTTTAAGATGCTTCACCAGTAACTCGAATTCGATCGAATCCGGATGATCAAAATTAATTTCAAGACGACTTTCCATTGGTAAATGACTACTATCCCGATAATATGAATCCTGAGGAAGAATAACCACTTCGCCCTGAGGCAAACGCTCTAAGATCTTACGGACAACTGTTGTTTTTCCTGAACCCGTTCCACCCGCAATTCCAATAATTAGCATATTGTTGTTTTTATTAGTTTTTAGAGCACTAATGTAAGTATTTATTTTTTTTCATTCGTCTTTGTTCACTATTATTTTTTTATATATAAGTCAACTAATTTTGTATATTGCAGATAGATAGAAATTTAATTTTTTTATATTAGCATTTATTAGTAATTAATAAAAAAATAAAATGAATAATTATCATGTTTTTGACTAAAAAATTAAAGAGCAATATGCTAATTTGTGTATATTTGTCCGACCAAAATTTATTAAAATAAATTATGAAGAAAACATCAATTTTATTGCTTCATCGTCTCTCAGGGATATTTATTATTCTTGGATGTTTCTCTTTTTACCCGCTTGCTGCGGTTAAATACAATATAATACCATATCCACAACAATTAATACCTGAATTGGGTTCATTTACCTTCGATAAACACACGGTTATACAATGTTCAAAAAGGCAACCTGAAATTCTTAAAATTGCTGTGGAATTTTCAGATCAGTTTAAATTGGTTTCCGGTTTAAAATTAAATATTCAAGACAATTTATCCACAGATACTGTTAATTCTGTTCTTTTTCAATTTTCAACTGCTATTACTAATCCGGAAGGATACCGGTTGATTGTCTCACCAAAAACCATTCGAATAGAAGCAAATTCCGCAAATGGGTTTTTCTATGGTTTGCAAACTTTATATCAATTATTACCAACAGCGATTTATGGGAATAAACTGATCGATAAAAATAAATGGTCAGTACCGTCAGTCAGAATTATCGACTCCCCACGTTTTACATATCGTGGATTGCATTTGGATGTCTGTCGTCATTTTTTCCCCGTAGAATTTATTAAAAAGTATATTGATGCAATGGCTATACATAAACTTAATTCATTTCACTGGCACCTTACCGATGATCAGGGCTGGCGGATTGAAATAAGGAGATACCCACTTCTCACTAAAATAGGTTCAGTACGTGATGAAACGCTGGTCGGTCAGTATACTGAACGCTTACCACAATTATTTGATGGGAAACCATATGGAGGCTTTTATACCCAAAAAGAAGCCAAAGACATTGTAGCCTATGCCAAAGAAAAATTTATTACTGTGATTCCCGAAATTGAAATGCCCGGTCATGCACAAGCTGCCATAGCTGCATATCCATTTCTTTCATGTACTCCGGATTCGACTATAAAAGTTGCTACAAATTGGGGTATTTTCAAAGATGTTTATTCTCCTTCTGACACTACTTTTCATTTTCTGGAAGAAGTTCTAACTGAGATAATGGATATTTTTCCTTCAAAATATATTCATATCGGTGGAGATGAGTGTCCAAAAAATCGTTGGAAAGTTTCTAACGAATGTCAGAAATTGATTAAATCTCTAAATCTCAAAGATGAAAACGGATTACAAAGTTATTTCGTTGAACGCATTGAAAAATTCGTCAATTCAAAAGGTCGACAAATAATAGGATGGGACGAAATACTTGATGGAGGATTAGCACCCAATGCTACTGTTATGTCATGGCGAGGAAATGCAGGTGGTATTGCAGCTGCCAAATCAGGACATGATGTTATAATGACTCCCGGTGACTACTGTTATTTTGACAAATATCAGGCTGATCCAATAAACGAACCCATTACCATTGGAGGTTATTTACCCTTAAGTAAGGTGTATCAATTTGACCCGGTCCCACCTGAATTAACTTCAGAAGAAGCTAAACATATTTTGGGAGCACAGGCAAATGTCTGGACAGAATATATGCCTACTGAAAAAAGTGTGGAACATATGACATACCCACGATTATCCGCCATGGCTGAAGTTGTGTGGTCAGGTAAAGAAACCCGAAACTGGGAAAGCTTTCGTCAACGAATGCCTGCCGATTTTGAACGTTATGAACAATTGAATATTCATCCTTCAAATGCTTTTTTTGATGTTCAGTTTCAATCGAAAACTACCAATGATAATAAATTACAAATTACCCTTTTATGTGATTGCCCAAATGCACAGATACGATTTACAATGAATGGCAAAACATCATTGTATAAAGATCCATTTTACCTTACTGAATCAGATGATGTTACTGTTATAGCACTTATTGATGGCATTCAACCCGGTAAATCCATTACAAAACATTTTGTAGTTAGTAAATTAACAGGATTAACGTATACGCAAAGTATGAAAAGTGGTTGGTACAATGGTGGAAATGTCAGCGCATTGACCGATGGTTTAATGGGTAATGAAAAAGATTACGCTCAATGGATTGGTTTTGGGAAAGGGAAAGATGTAGAGGTAAGTTTCGATTTATTGTCAGTTAAAAAATTAAACCGTTTCATGATTGGAATGTTGAATGCACCTGCCATGTGTGCACAGGTATCCCCGGAAATTAAATTATACGGATCAGTTGATGGCATTTCCTATCACTTGCTGGTTGAAAAGCAACAGAAAATCCCAACGGTATCCAATCGTGTTATCGTACGTACTGATATTACATTTCCTGCTGTTCAGGTAAGGTACTTGAAATTACAACTTAAAAATCCGAATTATTGTCCTTCCGATAAACCTGAAAGCTCAGAATGCGGGACTATGTTTTTGGACGAAATCGGTGCCTGGTAATTGATAAAGTGAGGGTTTCACTTAAAGTGAAGCCCTCACTGGAAAAATACCAGACAAAAAAATCTCCGTTCAACCTAAGTCGTTCGGAGATTCTTCTTTAATTATGAATTATGCATTATGAATTAAATTACATCATTCCACCCATTCCGCCACCGCCCATAGGCATTTGTGGTGCAGGGTTCTCTTCTTTCTTTTCTGTGATGACACATTCGGTAGTCAGGAACATACCTGCAATTGAAGCGGCATTTTCAAGAGCAACACGACATACTTTAGCGGGATCAACTACACCGGCTGCAAAGAAATTTTCGTATTTTTCTGTATAAGCATTGTAGCCAAAGTCATCTTTACCTTCACGTACTTTCTGAACAATCACAGCACCTTCTTTTCCTGCATTGGCAACAATCTGTCGAAGTGGTTCTTCAATGGCACGTTTAATAATTTCAATTCCGGTAGCTTCATCATCATTAACTGCTTTCAATTTTTCCAAAGCACTGATAGCACGTATATAAGCTACGCCACCACCGGGAACTATTCCTTCTTCAATAGCAGCACGGGTTGCACTTAAAGCATCATCCACACGGTCTTTCTTTTCTTTCATTTCAATTTCAGAAGCTGCTCCTACGTACAATACAGCTACACCACCTGACAATTTAGCCAAACGTTCCTGTAATTTTTCGCGATCATAATCCGAAGTTGTGGTTGCAATCTGTGCTTTGATTTGTGCTACACGGGCTGCAATTCCTTCTTTTGTGCCGGCACCGTTTACTAATACAGTATTGTCTTTGTTTACGGTTACTTTTTCTGCAGTACCCATCATTTCCAAAGTAGCTTGTTCCAGTTTAATGCCTTTTTCGTCCGAAATAACTACACCACCTGTCAAAATAGCTATATCTTCAAGCATTTCTTTCCGACGATCACCAAATCCAGGAGCTTTCACAGCACAGATTTTCAATGATGCGCGTAAACGGTTTACAACCAAAGTTGTTAACGCTTCACTGTCTACATCTTCGGCAATAATTAATAATGGACGACCTGATTGAACTGCTGGTTCCAAAACAGGAAGCAATTCTTTCAGGTTGGATATTTTTTTGTCATAAATCAGGATATATGGTTTTTCCATTTCCACTTCCATCTTTTCAGTATTGGTAACGAAATATGCTGAAATATATCCACGGTCGAATTGCATACCTTCAACTACTTCAATGCTGGTGTCAGTACCTTTTGCTTCTTCAATGGTAATTACACCATCTTTCGATACTTTCCGCATGGCATCAGCAATCAGTTTTCCGATAATTGCATCGTTATTTGCCGAAATAGAAGCAACCTGTTCAATTTGTTCGTAATTATCTCCAACAGCTTTTGATTGAGAAGCAATACTTTTCACCACTTCTGCAACAGCTTTGTCGATACCACGTTTCAAATCCATTGGATTTGCACCTGCAGCAACATTTTTCATTCCAACATTAACGATGGATTGTGCCAAAACAGTAGCTGTTGTTGTACCATCACCGGCATCGTCACCTGTTTTCGAAGCAACTTCCTTTACTAATTGAGCACCCAGATTTTGGAATGGATCTTCCAGTTCAATTTCTTTTGCAACTGTCACACCATCTTTTGTGATATATGGTGCTCCGAATTTTTTTTCGATAATCACATTACGACCCTTTGGTCCCAGCGTTACTTTTACAGCATTTGCCAACTGATCAACCCCTTTTTTAAGTAGGTCGCGGGCTTCAATATTAAAAAGAATTTCTTTTGACATGTTATTTTTTATTTAGAAGATAACCCCTAAACCCTAATAGGGAACTGAGTTACCAACGTTAGTAAATTATTTTTTAATCAAAAATTATATGAGACCTCACAAATTTAAATAATCGTAGATATTTAAAGATCTATATGTTAATCTACAATGACTTAATTTTCAATGTCCCTGAAATTATTAATTATTAATTATTAATTATTAATTATTAATTCCCCTTTAGGGGTTTGGGGTCTTAAATTATTGCTAAAATATCAGATTGTTTCATAATCAAATATTTTTCACCTTCCCATTCAAGTTCAGTTCCTGCATATTTTCCGAACAATACGTTATTACCAACTTCTACTACCATTTCTTCATCTTTGGTACCTTTACCCACGGCTAATACTTCGCCTTTCAGGGGTTTCTCTTTTGCTGAATCGGGAATAATAATCCCACTGATTGTTTTTTCTTCTGCTGCAGCCGGTTTTACCAGCACACGATCGGCTAATGGTTTAATATTCATGTTTTTTTATTTAATAATGATTTATAAATTTGACTATATTGCATATAAAATATACGGGATAAGAATAGAAAAGTTGATACAGGTCTTAACAGATTTTGTGCCAATGCACTTTCGTGTCAGTTATGACATGTATTTAGCCTCTTTTTACTAAAAAGAATACAGGCGCTGACAACTTGTCATTTTGACAATGAGGTTTTACAAAGGTAAAGCAGTTTGTAAATATCGTATAACCGGAGTGATGGATTGAGTCTGCAAAGATAAGAATGCAGATATGGTTTTAAGATCGTAAATGCTGATGCAAATATTCGGGTAAATCCCGATTTATAAATTCTGACATAAATGTTAAGCAATTTTGATTCAGAGATCAGATAAGGATAACGATCCGTTTTATATAGCAGAAATAAATTGCGAACACCTTCTTCTGTTTTAAGAATAAAAGTTTCATTATCGTCCAGTCCTTTATGAATTAAGGGGTTTTCGATATGGATAAAACGGTATTCCAATTCATGGAGTTGATGACCAAACAGTGTATCTTCGTGCCCGTAACCCCGAATACTTTCATCGAAACGAACTTTATGAAAAAGAGAAGTTGAAATCAGAAAATTGAAGGTGGCAAAATTATGATAGGTATGCTCCATGCTTCGGACAATTGCTGAGCGTGCTTCACGTTGCCTTCCATATGCCAGTCGCAAACTGTAACGCGGATCATCTTCATGTATGTCGTATGCTGTCCCTCCTATTACCACACAAACTTCTTTACAAAACGCAAGATATTTCTCAACATAATGTGGTGAACACACTTCTGCATCACAATCCAGAAATAATAAATGATCATATTTTGCTTCGTCGGCAAGTTTGTTCCGAACAGCTGACCGTCCGATATTATCTTTTAGTACAATATGCCTGCAAAATTCATAATCGTTCACCAGGTTGTTCTCTTCAACATAAAGTGTTGATCCATCTTCCATCACCACAATCTCAAAATCGGCATATGTGTCCACTGCCTGTTGGTGTAAATCTGCCACCAGGCGGGTAATGTTGTAGTTGTATGTAGGAATTAAAATTGAAATCAATATGTTTTTATTATTTTTGATTACTCATTAGATCTATAATTCCAGCATTTACTCTAAATGAATCTGATAAATTTTCATTTTTCATTTTAGCAGTTTCGATACCTTCTAAGTCAAAATCTAAATGTATTTTTAATAGTTCTATATCCACTGAATTCATTTATTCTTGTTCATCAATTAATTGAAGACTAAAAATAAAGTTCAATTACTTTAAAATAATTGAATGATTTTTCATTTTCAGGAGTTAGGAGTTTTTATTTATTACACCCATCAGCACTTTTTCCTCGTTCTCCCAACATAAATCCGTTTTCGCTTTCGAAGTGTTTTGCTTTACTGTATTGTAGAGTTTTTCGTCACTGAAAATATCTTTAATAACCATAGCAATATGTTTCGGATTGTGATTCTGAATATAATAACCAATGTTGTACCTGTCAATAATTTGTTTTAATTCCACCAATCCGGATGAAAGGACTGGAATACCGGCATGAATATAGTCAAATAGTTTATTCGGTAAAGAGAAGTGATAATTCAGGTTGGTATCTTTGTCTATGGTAAGTCCAAGATCGCTGTTCATAGTATATTGACGCAGTTCGGCAAATGCCATTTTTGGTTTGAAGAACACTTTACCCTGCAAGTCATTTTCTTTAATGATTTTATGAAGGGTTGGGAATACATCACCACTTCCAACAATTAATAAAACGGCATTATCAATATACTGCATAGCCAGTACAGCTTCTTCAGCACCCCGATCCACATTGATCCCTGTTCCTTGCAATATTATGATGTGTTTATCTTCCGGCAAGCCTAACTCTCTTCGGGTTTTCAATCTTTCAGGTTCAAATGTTGGAGGAATATTCCTGCTGACATGTATCATTTTGTTGTATTTGTCACCGTAAAGCCTGGCAATCGATGAATTGACAGTAAGTATGTCAGTAAGTTTTGGGAATAAATAATTTTCCATTATTTTCCATATATTCTGAATGAATGGTCGATGAACCAATTCAGGCATTTCAGTAAAGTATTCATGTGTATCGTAAATCAGCCTTTTATTTCTCAATTTAGCTGCCATATAGGCTGCAGGAAGGGTATCCATATCGTTGGCAAAAATCAAATCTACTTTTGCAGTCAATAAGTAAAGGAATAACCTGATATTAAATTCCATATAAAACTGTGGTCCCTTACGAAACCAAAGTTTCTTTCGCACTGTAAAATAGGATCGTTCAAGTGGCATACTTTCAGGCAAAAGCCGACCATATTCTTTTACCCAATATCCACATTTTTGGAGAGTCATGCATGTTTTGTGTACACGTTGATCATTGCTAAGGTCATTGGTTACACAAACTATAGCTGTTTTTTGCATTTTAATTCTAATTTGTCACATTAAAATATCGAGAATAAAACAAGACAAGATTAACAGGATTAACAGGTTTCATTTTTAATCAACAAGATTCAAACAACATAAATTCAAAATATTTCGTAATTTATCGCTCTTTTTAGGCTTATTTTTACATGTTAATCCTGTAAATCCTGTCTAAAAATCCAATCTGTCAAAGTAGAATAAAATATCTAAATGGGAAAGTTTATATCTCTGAATTTTATTATTGAAAGCAAATCAACCATTCAAAAAATGGAACGAAGAGATGTCCCGTTTACGGGATTACTCATCAACTTCATCAATCAATTTCTTCGTCTTCAAATATTTGATAATATCCTGATAAAGTTTGCGATGGTAAGATTGCGGGATATCTTCAACAGAGGTATTGTGCCATAATAAAACCAGTTCGCCATTCCAGCTTTCCACCATGTTAATCAATCGGATACAGTACTCGTAAGCTTCGTGTGCATTCATATACATATACCTTTTATCACTCAGGGTGCTGTCCATTATGGTTAATGGATGAAGTGTAAGCGAAGTAAGCTTTCGTGTATTGGGATTAATCCATTTAACCGGTCGACAGGTTCCTAGCCGAAACCCTGCCACGTCGGCATAACCAAGCGTAAAATCATCAGTAATGCCAACATTAATCAACATTTGCATGTCCTGTGGTTCACGTGTATCAAGGTAGTGATTTCTGTGATACGTTGTCTTCCTTTTGGATACCCGTTCCAGATGTTTTTTCTCATCCGTAATTCTGTTTGGATTTATTCCTGCTTCATAACTTGAATGCAGGCCAATTATAACATTTTTCTTTCTGCAAAGGTTTAATAGTGATTGAAAATCCTGAATATGATGTGTTATAAAGGGTTTATCTTCTTTTCGGTTTCCCCCGCCAACTTTAATAAATACAATTGCTTCGCAAAGATCTTTTCCTAAAACCTGCCTGACTGAATTGTCCAGTTTAATCATCCAGGGTAACGTATACCAGGGATCATTCCTTAATCCGCCAAAATAGCTTTTTATAGCTTTATTGCCTTCTTTTGGCCATCTGATCCCACGTAAGAGCCCACCCATAAAGCCTCTGAAATTGCGGTAATGAGATAATTGATCTACATCATGTGTGAGGTATATTTTTCGGATTTGTTTTATTGGCTCCGGTATTTCTACTCCTGATTCTCTAAGTTGAATCCTTAATAATTTACTGTATTCATCTACCAGTGGTGAATCAATAAAACCAGCCTTGTAAGGCAATGATTCAATTCCCGGAAAACGACCATGAATATCCCGTGTCTCCGGACGAACTATCTCTTCGTAGCGTGTAATCAGAAAATAGGTACTGGCGATTAAATCGGCATGTAAGACTAGGACATCCTCTAATTGTTCTACCAACGGTTCACCAAATAGTATGGGTGCTTCTTCCCAGATTTGTAAAGGCAGTTGCGGAATTGATTTTGAAGTGCCATAAATGCCGGTAGAAAAAAAAGCAGAAGGTATTATTACTAGCTTGTACCGATGAAACTCTGTTGGATCATCAGTATAGCCAACCTTTGAAAGAAGTTCATCTGAAGTGTCTTCTCCCATTAAAAAACGGAGTATATAAAGTAAAGTGTCTGTCATAACAAAAATAAAATTTTGCTCTTGCAAGAGCTAACAGAAGAATCTATTTCAGATTCTTTTTTCGTTCGTGAGTAAAGGTCAATACAAAGGCTAACCCCACTCCCAAAAGAAGATCTTTATTTGAAATCAAACCAAAATACTCATCTTCCTGAGGTACGTGATGTGTTACATATCTTAATCCGATTGCCAAAATCGTATAGATTAAAAATACACTTAAACCATATATAACAATTTTCAATTTGGGATGCATTGTATATTAAATTGTAAAGATGAGTTTTGAAATTATTGTTAAGATACTAATAATTATAATATGCTTATGATATAGTTCCCTTTATTAAACAAAACAGAATAAATATTAGCATACTATGATTTTATTTCGGGTAATATAAATAAATTATTACATAAAAATCATTTGAATGCCAAAAGTAATCAAATTATTCAAAATTGATGTTTCCCTATTGAATAAATATACCTGAATTTATTTTAACATTATACAAAAATCACCTATTATTCATTAACTATTTACGATTTGATTATCCTCAAAATTGTCTTACGATGTTTCCCACGACTTTAAAACGTTGATTATTATAAAATGAAGTGAAGAAATAATTTGATTGTGTTTTCCTCAGTCAGTATGATTATTTTGAAAATTATACAACATGATTATCCGTAAAAACTCCGAATGCTTCATAGAATGAATTCTATTATATTTTTTATAATTCCAAAGTAAATGAATGTGAATAATAAGTATGGTTTAAATTCTTAAGATTTTGGTCAACGTATTTATTTTAGACAATTTGGAGATAATCATATTTTTATTTATTTTTGTAATACGAACCATACCAAAATCTGAAAGTTTTTCAACCGGTTTTGGATTCGTTTTAGATCCCAGGGTTTTCTGATATATCAGTCACTTAATATTCACATACAAACAATATAATAGCCATATATCTTAAAAGGTATATGGCATTTATTTTGGAAATAATTGAATGAAATATATTTACCAAAACCAATCCAAAAGCGTTCCAAAACCATTTGAAAAATTATGGGGAAATAGATTGATACGATATTCTCTTGAGAATTAAATTGCAAAAGTAGTGAAAGCCTGAATATAAAAACAATGAATTTTATTCTGTTTTATATTTTATTTTAATCAGGAGTTATTACGAATAATCATGTTGTAAAAAAAATCTGGAATAAACACCTTCAATCCTTCACAAATCACTAAATAAAAAAATACTTTATCATCTCCGGTCAAAATTTAAAATAATTCAGTTTCATCCCCAAAATCTCAAACCTTCAACTCAAAAATCAATTATTGGTTTTTATACCTTCCTTACGTCAGATAAATCCAAATTTATAATTACAGAATCTATTATTCGTGTAACATTTTGCATAAAACACAAAAGATTGATCTATAG
>Ga0302215_10002208_pt1 | contig 13531 bp, 4 predicted proteins | sample II_Fen_N3_1_FD_194580 | JGI IMG/M metagenome (GOLD analysis project Ga0302215, IMG submission 194580) | Peat permafrost microbial communities from Stordalen Mire near Abisko, Sweden - II_Fen_N3_1 | ecosystem: Environmental > Terrestrial > Soil > Wetlands > Permafrost | place: Sweden: Abisko...
CAAGTTCACTTGGAAAGAAAGCCACAACAACATATCGGGAATACCATGCCGCAAAATTATAATTAAGTGCTGCAGTACAATTAAGTGTTTTATATACAGTACCGGGAAACACATCCTGAATTGATACATTTGATAACTTGTTTGGATCAGTATTTACTTCTGCAAAATCGTCTGTACAGGAGTTATTAAAGCCAATAATTATGAGCAGTATAACTAAATAAATTATTTTTTTCATCATTGATTTATTTAAAATGTAATATTGATATTAAATCCATAAGTTGCCGTAGGCAGTACAAAACCATACTCAAATCCCTGTCCCGTACCGGTTGTACTTGTAGCTTCTGGATCAAGTCCTTTGGGTGTCTTTTGATATAGAATGACTAAATTTCTACCTACTGCAGAGAGTTTTGCTGTTTTTATAAATGTTTTTTTCAATAATCTTTTTGGCAAATTATATCCAATAGTTACTTCCCTGAGTTTAATATAAGAAGCATCGTAGGTATATATTTTCATACTCTTTCCGGCATCGTCAGAATAAAAATTACTTGGTTTAACATTCATATAGCAGGGTTGACCTCCCCAATAAGGAACTGATGAATCAAAATATCTATTTGGAAGATTTATTCCTGAAATTCGTCCATTGTCATCGTAAGTGACATAATTGCTAGTTAAATTCGCACCTGGTAAAACCGTATTAACGACCTGTATTTGTCCTCGGCGCTCATTATCATTTTCACCTAATACCCAATTACTGAAGAGATATTCATCCCGTCCTACTAAAGATGTAACGGTATTTCCATCACGTGTCCCCTGATATTCAGAATATGACCAGAAAAGTCCTCCTTTTTGAAATCCAATTAATGCAGATATATCAACATTCCCTATTTTGATTGTATTATTCCATCCTCCTAACCAATCCGGAGCAATTTTACCATAGTAATTATCATTGGTAGCAATAGTTCGTCCTTGTGCATCTACAAGCAAATGCCCTTCGGTATCTCTTTTCCAGTCAGTACCATATAATACGCCATAAGGTTGACCGACTTGAACATACGAAGTAACAAACGATCCAAAATTATTTAGTGAAAAGCGATTTGTGGATTCTGTAAGTGACACTACTAATGAATTATTTTTTGACCAGTTTAGAGATGATACCCATTCAAAATTTTTCTTCTTAATTATACTTATTTTTAAAGAAATTTCTGTTCCCCAGTTCTTTATTTCTCCTGCATTAATCATTTTTCTTTCATACCCAGACATTGGAGAAACGACTGCTTGAATAATTTGATTTGTCGTTGATTTTGAGTAGTAAGTTGCATCTAACATAATTCTGTTATCCCAGAATCTCAAATCAGCACCAATTTCGTTAGAATTAGTTTTTTCGGGTTTTAAATCAGGATTCTTCTTCAGGGTTTCACTATTAACCCAAATCATTGATCCTAAATAGATATTTCCATAGGTATAACCATTAAAGAGTTGATCAAATTGAGCATCATTTCCCACAGTTGAGGTAGAAACACGGAGTTTTGCAAATGAAAGAATTTTTTTCGGTACTTTAATAAGGTCTGTAAGTATAAAGCTTAATCCGGCTGATGAATAGAAATAAGAGTTATTTTTGACAGGTAAAGTTGATGACCAGTCGTTACGCATAGTTATATCTCCGAAAATAAAATTATTGAATCCTAAATTTATTGTACTAAAAATTGATCTTTTTTCTTTAGCATAATAGTTTTCCCATGCCAATAGTGTTGATCCATTGTTTGCCAACGATTTATCATCTGGTTTTATCAAAGTTTGAACCTCCGAATTTTCCTTCTTACTCAATACTGACTGGATATTTGCACCGACACTTGTATTTAAACTAAATTTATTCCACCTTTTATTAAATGTTAGCAAAGCTTCTAATGAATTATTTGTTGACATTTGGGTAAAGTTAGAATAATCACCATCTGTATCAAATGAAGAATAGTAATTAACAAAAGACCAACCTTGAGAACTCTGTTCATCTGTGGCTGCTCGAACTCGAAAATTCAATTCCTTTGAAAGCTTATATTTTAACGTTATATCAGCTAATAACCAATCTTTTTTATCCGAATTTGATAGCTCATTTAGTATCCAATATGGGTTAACTACTCCTCCAACTATAGTGTAAGGCATTCCATTCGATTGTTTCCATGGCGTCAATTCATCCATTGAAATATCACGCGATAAATTAGCAAGTGCATATAGAGGATTTCTGTACGAGTTGTTTCTATAACCCCGGTTCTCCATTTTATCATTCGTATATTTTGCATTTACATCTATACTAAATTGTTTCGTTATGTTTGATGATGTTCTTAAACTGAAAGCATTCCGACTACGCTTGTTCATTTTTTGCATTATATCATCAGAACTAGTATTGGTAAATGAAAATCGAATGGAAGCTCCATCAGTTAATTTATCTAAAGAAATACCGTTAGTAAACTCCTTTCCAACCTGATACATATTAAGAGTACTTTCAGGATGGGGGGAATATGATTTTACTTCGTTATTGCGCCCAACAACTTCAAAACCAAGCATTGGAGGACCATAACTTGCTTTACCATAAGTTTTGTTAGTCAAATTAGCAATTCCCCATGGTAAAGTTGGATCATAAGCTGCTCCAAAGTAAGTGTTTCCATAATAATTTTGACCATATATAAGTCGACCATCACCACCAGCACCATATACATTCTGATATACCGGAAGTTGACTAATTTGAGTAAATTGAGTATTACTATTTAAACTCACTCCCCAGCCATTTTTATTTTTTGCTTTTTTAGTAGTGATTAGAATTACGCCATTCGCCGCATCCGATCCATAAAGTGCAGATGCATTTGCGCCTTTTAAAACTTCAATGTTCTCGATATCATCAGGGTTGATGTTTGATGCAGCATTTCCGTAATCAAGTGACTGATTATTGTTATCACCCATTTCATTTCTAATGGGAACTCCATCGATAACATAAAGTGGTTGATTATTTCCTGTAATTGAATTATTACCTCTAATAAGGACAGTACTTGAACTACCGGGACCACCACCTGAGATTATTTGTACACCTGACACTTTATTTGAAAGCGAGTTTAATATGTTGGCATCACGTGCTTCAGTCATTGATTTTAAATCAACAGTTTGGTGAGCATACGTTAATGTTTTCTCATCGCGTCGCATATCTAAAGCTGTTACAACCAACTCATTTAGCGCATTAGACTCATCTTTTAACACAACATTAATATTGCTTGTAGTCGCATTAATACTAATATTTTGAGAAGTGTATCCAATATAAGAAATATTTAAAGTAACTTTTCCTGAGACTTTAAGTGAGAAGTAACCATTTAAGTCAGTAATTGTACCCTTTGATGTTTCAAATATTTTTACAGTAGCACCCATTAATGGTTCTTTTAGTTCATCAACAACAGTTCCTGTCAATAGTCTATATTGAGCATTTGCGGATTGAAAAACAGAAAACATTAGAATAAAAAGAATAAGTATTAGTCTTATCTCTTTTTTCCATTCTGTTATTGGCCTAAAATCTTTTTTTGAATGATTATTTTTCATTGAATTTTAAAGTATTATCTATGATTTTATATTGTTTTATTTAAGAAGATTACTTATCATATTTACCAATAGCTTTCCTGCTATTGGATCAGTTGTTGATTTGTCAACAGCCATTGTTGAGATAATTATACTCCCTTTATCTGTAAGTTTTAAAAGAGGATAACCTCTTATCGTTCTCATTTTTTCAGAGCGTTCATGCATTTCACCATTAATATATGAATGTATCTTTGTTTGAGATGCTAATAAATCCAACTTTGGGTCACGATTGACTTTGAAAGAGACGGAACAAATTGTTGGAATTTCTCTTTTGTTATTATTAAAATAACGGAGTTCCAATTCCTCAATCCCATCAAATACGCTTGATTCCGGAATTTCTAGATTTGCTATATCTCCTTCAGTAGGGACAATCCAATCAGTAATAAATTCCGGGTACATTAGTTTAGCGGCTTTTTCAGAACTTAATAATAGTACTTTACCACCATTTGCAACATATTTCTTTATTGCATCAATTTCAGGAAGAGAAACATTTTTATCATGATCTAGTCCAGAAAAAATATACAAATTGGTTTTCAACTTCAATGCTTCTGTGATATTTAATGCTTGTGTACTTTTGACCCCAACAAAGTCTAATGATTTTTTGATGTCATTGAAATCTACTAGCACAACTTTCTTAGCAATAACCGTTGATTTAACCCACTCTTTCTGTGCAAATAATAGTTTATACTCGTTAACTGAAACTATTTTTCCATTCTCAGACAATTCCAAAATCAATTTACCATCAATTTTATTCTGTCGCAAATCTTCAGGGATTGTAATTGAAGGTAAAATCCATTGACGACTTGAATGTGCTACTGCAGGGAATGATTCTTTTCCAGCTGTCATTTCAACTCCATTATTATCAACTAATTTCCAATTCAAGCTAGTGGATTGAAGAGAACTTCCATCCTCTTTGTCATTTACTACACAAATTCTTACAGGTAACTTATCACCTCCGTAAAAATGTCTACCCCATATTTCAGCAGAAACCAACACCTGCTGCATTGCTCTTTTCATTGCATAATATGTTGGATAGGGTTCAATTTTATCAGCATCATAAACATTTCTGAACCAAGTAAGCAAGGCAAAATGTAAGATACCCGAAACTTTATCATTTGAACGTCTTAATGCTTCAGCTAATTCGCCTGTAATAAATGATTGCACCTCAAGGAAAGTTTTCGGATCAGCGAATTCATACGACTGATTTCCAATCAATACCTGAGGTGTTTGATGTAACATGGTATAAGCACGAGTTGGATGTCCGGTTTCATTGTTTGGATAACCGGTTGACATTTCCTGGCTAATTAATGGTCTGCCAACATTTTTATTATCTCTTTGAAATTCCCCGTTGAATTGCTTAAATATAGTATGATTGTACCAGTTGATATATGCATGAATGTCATCAATATCTCCATCATCGATTGTTTTAAAGAAATCACTTCCGAATTTTCTTTCATTCCGTCTGTAATTCGAATCGAAACATATTAGACGAGTAGAATCAACAATACGCATTCTTTTGACAACATCCGAAATAATTTTCATTTTCAATTTTGCTCTTTCAATGCTAGGATCATTATCATAAAACTTCATTTCATTATTTACCGTCCAAAAAAGTAATGATGGATGATTCCTGTATTTCTTTTGGACCCTTAAAAATTCATCAGCCCACATATCAATCAACTTAGAATCGGGCATGGAACTTAGGATCATTAACCAAGGCCATGTTCCTTCAAAACTGATGCCAACTCCGTTTTTATCTGCAGCTTTCATCCAAAGTTCATTGTATGGAGTAGTGTGAGTTCGCGTTATATCCATATTACCGTCTTTCATTAGCTGAAAGAATTTATTTGCAAGTTTCTCATCATTTGGAGCTAATGCAAACGGTGTGTGATTGGCGCCACGTAACCAATACTGAATTCCATTCAGATACAATAAACCGTCTTTCGATTCAAATGTACGGAATCCTGAACAGATGGTAGATTTATCAATTTCTGTTTTTCCTTTTGTAAGTATAAACGAAAAATCATATAAATTGGGGGATTGAGGTGACCAGATTTTTGGTTTCAATCCTTTGATTGAAAAAGTAAATACTTTTACTTCCCCTGCTTTTAAAAAAATGTCTTTTAATCCTTCGGCAGAAAAAAATATTTTTTTAGTAGCATTGTCTACAATATTTGTATTTATTGAGAACTTTGATTTTTTGGTACCGTTATTTTTTACCGTAACATCAAATGTTGCTCCCGTAAGAGTAGGTTTAATATATACATCATTAATTTTTAGTGGATCTGTAATTACCAGATTTACAGGTTGCCATATTCCTGCCGGGTCGCCAACATAAAATCCATGAGCAATATCTTTTAGCATTTTATTTGTAACAGGGACAGAAACTGCGACATCAACAACTTTATCAGCATCAGCTATATTTTCAACGAAGTCTCTTGTAACCTTCACAGTCACCAAATTTCTACCTGGCTTAAATAGTCCAGTGCCATTCACTCTGAACTCCCCATACATTCCTATATTAGAACCAGCTCTATTTCCGTTAACAAATACTTTTGCCACTTTTGATACGGCATCAAAAACTAATTCAAGATTTTTCCCTTTTATATTTTCAGGTAATTCAATCCATTGACGATACCAAGCGGCTTTAGTTTTTGTGTAATCAAAAGTATAATTTTCACAGCGTTGAGTTTCCTTCTTGAAATATGCATCTGAGATTCCTTTCGGAAATTTTCCCATAGTTTCACCATGTAACCATATTCTACTAGGATTCCAAAAGTTTGGAACAGATATGCTGTGCCAGTCTCTATCATCCGTAGTTGGCGAAGTTGCCACATTTTCTTCAGACATTTCATAAGTAGGCATAAATAGCCATTGTCCATCAAGAGATATCTCTGTTCTTGATTTAGAAAGGGAACTTACTTTAATTGATTTATAAGTAGCTCTTTCCTTTTCTCTCTTTGATTCGATTTCTTGGGAACTTGAATTTACCTGATATTCCTTAACTCTTTGTCCATTCAAATAATTGTCGGGGATAGATATTACTGATAAATCATCATATTCAGTTTCAATCCAACCACCTCCGAGAGTTACTTCACCAGCAGGAGCCAGACCCATATTTATATCGGTTACATCTATACGTGGTAGAACCTCATTATTTAAAAATATTTGAATGCGACTTCCACAAACTACTATGCGAAAATTGTACCATTTTCCAGGTTCCGGATGAAAATCAAGAACTGCTAAACCCAAATACTCATCAGTTCCCATAAAACCCATACGACTTAAATACAAGTCATTTTGCAGACCACCTTTCAACCCGATAACATACCTGTCATTTCTATTATAAGTCCTGAACCCGGACCATATTTGTACCTGGTCTTCAGATTTAGGAGTTCTGGCTCTAAACTTGATTTCGTAATTTGACCATTCAGGTTTACCAAATGTGGCATATGCGTCCTTGGTAACTAACTCTCCATTTTTAATTTCACAAGATCCTCTTCCTATCTTATTTAAATTAACTTGTTGGCTTTCAAATTTTTCTTGATAATTAAAGGTTTTTTCTGCTTTAATTTGATTTGACAACAAAATAAGTATAACCGTAACAGTAATATAATAAATTTTACGCATTGTATAATTATAATTATTGTTTTTAATTGATTTCGTTAAACATTCTATTGATTAACTACTGCTCAATATAAAAATTGGTAAGTTTGAAGTATTTTCCTTTATTTTGATACTTCTATAGCACCTGCATCGCATCTACTATTTTTAAATAATCGTGAAGTGCCAACTTGGTCTGTGGAGATACTTAATTTTATCAGATAATTCGAATCTCCAAATTTTTTTGCAGATGAAGTCGGTTGTAAAGAATAGGTGTGGTTAACACTATTGTAAGGTTTAAATTTCACAACAGATGTAGATGGCAAATTTTTATTGATATCTTTTGCATAGTTTATATTATTAGTTTTACCCATATCATTATTCAGATTTAAATTTGACGTTCCGGCAATAAATGAATTACGTATAATTAAATCTACATCTTTTATATAAGCATCTCCTGCCACCACAAAATCAGCATATTTATTTGAAGCGGTTTTATCCCAATCTAAGGCGGTATTATTATCTATAATAGTATTATAGATTGTTTTAACTGCATTCATCGAACAAATATCAGTATTAGGATTATTATTAAATCTAATTCCTACACCCGCTAAACCGTTATCACCTGCGACTTTATTATCTGTTATAGTACAATTCGTTAAATTAAACAAACTTCCAGTTTTAGCAGTGTTCATACATATTGCTCCACTATTATTCCCTCCAACTGAATTGTTTGAGAAGGTGCTATTTATAAAAGATATATCGAACACTCCATCATTCTTATTTTCTAAATATGCAGCTCCACCAACAAATGGACCAGTTACTGTATTTTTATTAAACGCACAGTTGATAAATGTTATTTTTGCATTTGCAACTTTAGTTGGTACATCATTAAGAAATAAAGCTCCACCATTCATAGTTGAAGTATTATTTTCAAAAACAGTATTTTTCACAAGTAAATTTACATCACTATACATCCAAATATTAATTGCACCTCCACCATCAGAAGTAGTATTAGTATTGGATGTGTTATTTTGAAATGAGCATCCGTCAAAATCCAATGCTCCTGAAGTTGCAAACAAAGCTGAACCAGCTTTACCGGAATTTCCAACAAACTGACAGGATGTAAATGAAGTGATTGTCTTGGTGTTATTGTTATTATCGAAATAAACTGCTCCACCTTTAAAGGTGGAACCTGATTTATTATTTGCGAATTCACAATTTACAAATGTTGCTTTAGAACTTCTTATATAAATTGCTCCTCCTTTATCTGCATTAGGAGCGCTATTCCCATTTTTAAATGTGAGGTTTTTATAGGTAATTATACCTGATATTGAACCATCTTGTCTGATTAAACGGGTGATATTTTTGCCATCAAAACCGCAAGTAGTTTTATCATCGCCAATTATTGTCAATGGCTTGTTTAAAGTGATAATTCCCATATTTCCACCCAGATTCCAGGTTTTATAGGTTACTCCACTAACTTCATACATGGAAGAACCAAAAATATTGATATCAGTACGAACTCCAGCTTTGTTAGGCTCTGCTGAAATATCAATAAATCCTGTAACATGTACAATATCATTAGCCTGAGCTAATGTTAGTGCTTTTGATAAAGTTGCCACTGGACGACCTAAAGTTCCGTTATTCATATCGTTGCCACCTGTAGCGGCAAGATATAAATCTGCTGCAGAACCGAAAGATGACATTCCACATAATAACATGATGCAGATTGATTTTAATAATGTTGTTTTTTTCATGGTAATTTGTTTGTGTTTAATTTTTAGACAATCTAAAAACGATATGAAATATGGGTATTATTGTAATAAACAACAACACGTAAAATTAATTCGAATACAAATTGTTAATCAATTATGGATTCTATTAAAGTCTTAGAATTTCAACAAAATAAGTAAGGAAAGTGTGTTTAACATATAGGGTGATTATATAGGTAATTGTTAAAGAATTCCGGATAAACCAGATAGTTTTCACCAGGACCTAGAGGCGGTGTATGTTCAAAAAAACAGCGATTTCTTATTATCGATTTATTTCTTTTTTATTAATTGTAGTGCACATTTAAGTTTATCATTTTTTCTCATTGTGTATCCTTGTTAAAGCTTAGAAAAAAAAATGAATTGATAATGTTTGCATATTGAAAAACATTTAAAATCTAATCGTTAATTAAATTGGAGATTTTTGTTATAATTGAGAATGAATTTAACAAATGTTTTAAACAATCTTTATTTTAAACTATATATGCATTAAAATTAAAGTTACTCCATCGATTAGATTAGTATTGAATGGTTGATGAGGCTTCAAATAATATATTAACACTATAAAAGTTCAAAAATTTAAAAGTTCAACTGATTTATATCTCAAAAATATTTCAAAACAATCTATATTTTCCGGTAGAAATTTGATTGGAACCGGAAAATATAGACTGTTAAGACAATCATTAGTTCACAAAAATTTTGCATGTGAAGTTGCCTATTTTAACTAAATAAAAACCCTTTGTAGAAGGCACTATTTCTTTGTTTGAAGTCAACAAAATTGATTTCAATATTTGTCCTGATAATGAATATATTACAGCATTCTGGCCTTCCGATCCGTTAATAATGATCGAATTATTTGAAGCATAAATTAATGAAACATCTTTAATTGAAGCAATATCATTTGGCCCTTGAAAATTCACAACCAATTGTGTCGCAGCCGGGTTAATGAAGCCTAAAACATCTGTTGCAACACCTTGATGAATATCTATAGTTACATTTCCTTTGGATGCAGGAATAATATCTACATTATAAGTTGTTCCACTTCCTGTAAAATTGTTTACAGTACCATTTCCAATAATTAATTTCGAAGCATCAAAGCCTGTAACTGAATGATTAAAAGTAATTGTAACCGGAATTGGACTTAAACTGGTTGGTGAAGTTGATGTAGTCGTAATTCCAACTTTAAGTGCTTCTGAAGGATTTTCTACTGCACCAGCATCGCACTTGTTGTTTGCAAACGTGCGAGTTTGATTTAACTGATCTACTGAAATGCCTAAGCCAGTTAAAAATTGTGAGTTACCATAAGCAATAGCAGGTGAGCCTAATTGTAATGGATAACAATTATAGACAGAATTAAAATTTCCTAATTTAGATACAAATGAGTTAGCAATATTTCCACTAGTAACAACAGCATAGTTCACGGTGTTGTTTCCTGAAAATTGAGTGCTGAAATTTGTATTTCCGGCTTTACCAATAAATGATTTATCAATGATTAATGTTGTACCTACAGTGTATGCATCTGCTTGTACCACAAAGTCATTATAATTATTGATATTAGTTGTCATATCTTCTGTTGTTCCGGTATTGTTTTCAATGATGGTATTATAAATCGTTCTAATAGAATTTATTGTTCCACTAGCATATCGAATTCCGGCACCGCCACCACCGGATGTTCCTGTTACTTTATTTTCAGATACCGTACAATTTATAAGATTTATTGATGAACCGTTCAATGCACTAAATCCAAAAATAGCCCCTCCAAAATTGCTCCCTGCAGTATTTCCTGAAAAAGTTGTGTTGATAAATGATAAGTTGAGAGTTGCCCCGACTGTTGAATTGTAAATTGCAACTCCACCCCCGTTTGAAGCAGATGTGTTTGATATAATTGCGCAGTTTGTGAATTTTGCTGTAGTTGCAAAAGCACCACCATCTGTACAACAGATAGCCCCTCCATCGCTTGCGGTCTTGTTATTTTTGAATACAGAATTTTTCACATCAATATTTAACGCAGCGCTATAACCCGGAGTTTTCAAATAGATTGCAGCGCCATTTGATGAAGCGATACCCGAAACATCATTATTCTCGAAAGTACAACCATCTATTGTAATACTGCCTGTTTGAGCAGAAATACCAGCCCCAAATTTTGCGACATTTGCAGTAAAATGACATGAAGTAATTAATGCAGTACCTGATATTACAGTGATTGCACCACCAGCAATCGTATTAACACTAGTTGCAGCCGAGGCATTAGAAGTGAACTCACAATTGGTGATACTTGCATTGGTACCTCTTATATACATGGCTCCACCTCCTGAACTATCGGCACTTTTTCCATTTTTAAAAGTAAGGTTCTGGTATTTGATTAGACCCGTGCTATAATCCTGTCTGATGAGACAGGTCGTATTTTTTCCATCGAAGCCACATGTAGATTTATCATCCCCAACAATGGTTATAGCCCGGTTTAATGTAAACACTCCAAACACAGCATTAGCTTGTGTTCCTGCAGCACTATAATTCCAAGTATTATAGGTTACTCCATTAACGGTAATAGAGTTAGTTCCAACTACTGCAGGCTTATAACTGGCAGTAGTGTTAAAAGGTTCAAGAGTCATGTCAATAAAGCCTTTAACATGAATAACATCATTGGTTTGAGCTATTGTTAATGCTTTTGAAAGAGTTGAGACAGGAAAACCCAATGTTCCGTCATTTGTATCACTACCGCCTGTGGATGAAAGATATAAGTCCATTGAGTAACTATTAATTGTTACTCCACACAACAATAAAACACAGAATGTTTTTAAAAAAGTATTTTTTTTCATAACATGAATTTTTAAATTGTATTTTGACTATCTAAAACTTTAACTATTTAAAATAGGTAATAAGTTTTGAATAACACCGAGATTATCAATTAACCAATATTTTCCATTTTTGATCACCTATTTTAATTAAATATAGGCCTGTTGAAGTTGGTATTGTTTCTTTATTGGATAATAATAATATTGATTTCAAAACTTGACCAGTTAAAGAATATACTTCAGCTATTTGTCCTGCTGACTCATTAATCACAATTGCATTATTAGCAGTATAAACGGCGGAAGTTTTTTCAATACTACGTATGCTGGTAGTGCCATCATATACAATTGCAAAATGTGGAGCTACTAGATTCGTGTTCCCTATAATATCAGTTGCAACTGCACTTGAAATATCTATAGTTACAGTTCCTTTTGATGCAGGTAGTATATCTACATTATAGGTTGACCCACTTCCTGTAAAATTGCTTGCTGTACCATTTCCTATGATTAATTTTGTAACGTCAAACGCTGTAACTGCATGGTTAAATGAGATAATAACCGGAATTGAACTTAAGCTGGTTGGTGAAGCTGCAATAGTTGAAATACTAACTTTAGGAACTTCAATGGCACCGGCATCACACATGTTGTTTCCGAATAAACGGATTTGATTTACCTGATCTGTTGAAATACTTAATGCCGTTAAGTATTGTGAATTCGCATAATCAATAGCAGGCGAGCCGGATTGCAAAGGATAACAATTATAGGTAGAATTAAATGTTCCTAATTTAGCTACAAATGAGTTTGCAATATTTCCATTAACAATAGCGGCATAATTTACAGTGTTGTTCCCTGAAAATAGAGTACTGAAGTTTGTACCTGCACCTTTAGCAATATATGATTTATCAATAATTAATGTTGTACCAGCAGTGTATGCATCTCCTTGTACTGAAAAGTCAATATAGTTATTGACATTTGTTGTCATATCTTCTGTTGTTCCGGTATTGTTTTCGATAATGGTATTGTAAATCGTTCTAACAGAGTTAACTGTCGCATTGGTATATCGAACTCCGGCACCACCGCCACCTGATGTTCCTGTTACTTTATTCTCAGTTATTGTACAATTTATAAGATTTATTGATGAACCTGTTAATGCACTATACCCAAAAATTGCTCCTCCCAAATTACTCCCGGCAGTATTTCCTGAAAAAGTTGTGTTGATAAACGAAAGATTGAGAGTTGCCCCGGCTGTTGAATTATAAATTGCAACTCCACCTCCGTTTATAGCAGATGTGTTTGATATAATTGCGCAGTTTGTGAATTTTGCTATGGTTGCAAACGCAGCACCATCGGTACAACAGATAGCGCCACCATCGCCTGCAGTTTTATTATTCTTGAATACAGAATTCTTTACATCAATATTCAATGCTGCACCTGATACTGGAGTTTTCAAATAGATCGCTGCACCATTTGAAGAAGCGATACCTGAAACATCATTATTCTCGAAAGTACATCCATCTAACGTAACACTGCCTGTTTGAGCAGAAATACAGGCACCAAATTTTGCGATATTCCCCGCGAATCGACAGGATGTTATTAATGCAGTACCAGTTACCACAGTAATTGCACCACCAGGGTTGACATTTCCTGTTCCACCTGAAGCATTTGTTGTAAATTCACAATTGGTAACGCTTGCATTGGTACCTCTTATATACATAGCCCCCCCCCCCGAGAGATCTGCACTTTTTCCGTTTT
>Ga0302215_10002210_pt1 | contig 13527 bp, 6 predicted proteins | sample II_Fen_N3_1_FD_194580 | JGI IMG/M metagenome (GOLD analysis project Ga0302215, IMG submission 194580) | Peat permafrost microbial communities from Stordalen Mire near Abisko, Sweden - II_Fen_N3_1 | ecosystem: Environmental > Terrestrial > Soil > Wetlands > Permafrost | place: Sweden: Abisko...
AGGGTACGGAATGTTCCTTTCAGGTTACCCGTATTTTTCATTCCCGGATTCCACACAATTTTCTGTGCAGGTGCTTCTGCGTATGTTATTTGAAGATTGTCAGCCTTAAATTTACCGGTACCGGTTTTATAACGGATTTCCATGATGGAAGTTTTGAGGATCAACAATTTGCCGGTTTGTTTTTTCACAAAAGACACTTTAGGCAATTCGCGGTTAATAACCACAAACGACCTGTTATTGACAAATTTAGCTGTAGAATCATATTCCATCCTGACAATATGTGGAGTCAAAAAGGTAAAACGTGCATTCCCAACTGTCACTGAATTGTTCTGTGCCACCACCTGAAAATAAAATAAAATGGAAAGAATAAAAATAAAATGCTTTTTCATAAATATTAATTTAAAAATTGGACATCATAAAAGTACTTCATTTTTTTATGATTTTCAACATAAATCCTCCACCGGGAGCCAAATGAATTTTTTCCACACTTTGTTTCGTCACGACAAAGGATGTGATAACGTAATCGGCCGGGTACTTTTCAGCATTGATCCCATCCCTGCACAGGGTGGCCGTGTACTCTCCCTCTTCCAGAAAATCAAGTTTCAGGGCAAAGTCTCTTGACGTCCAATCGGTTAATCCACCAACATACCAGTCATTATTTTTCTTTCGTACCGTTACGATAAACTCTCCCACTTTCGCATCGGGAATAATGGTTTCGTCCCAGCCTGCTGGAATAGAGCCTAACAACATCATGAAATCAGGCTCATTACTTCCCTGGGATGGATTGCCTGCAAAAATCTGTATTGGACTGTCATATACCACAAACATAGCCAGTTGGTGACATCGTGTACCAAAGCTCATAGGCATCCCTTCAATGGGTCTGAATCCTGTTTTAGTAGCATTATTAAGCAATCCCGGTTCATAATCGAACGGTCCTGCCAGCATGCGGGTAAATGGCAACATGAGGTCATGATGAGGAGTTACTTTATCACTGCCGATATTATATTCCGATCCCATGACTCCTTCACGGGTCACTGCATTCGGATAGGTCCGGTTAAATCCTTTTGGGGCATACGAACCGTGATACATGATCATGATTTCATGTTTGCCACATGCCTTCGCTACCCGTTCGTAAAAGTTGACGGTTTTCTGGTCGTCACGATCGATAAAGTCGGTCATGATGAAATCCACCCCCCACTTATCAAACTGATCCAATGCCTTTTCAAGTTGCCTGTCAAGGGTTTCGGCAAGCGTCCACATGCTTAGTTTAATGTTTTGTTTTTTAGCATACGCCGCCAGAGTATCCATATTTATTTCGGGAGTGATTTTGAACAAATCATTGTTGTCGCTCCATCCGGCATCCATCATGATCCGGTCAAAACCGAACCGTTTTGCAAAATCAATGTAGTATTTGTAAGTAGCAGTGTTTATCCCTGCTTTAAAAGGAACATGAAATAAATTGATGTTGATGATCCATTCATCGGTGCATTTCCCGGGATGTACCCACGACACATCCTTCAGTTTAGAGGGTTCAGCCAGTTTATACACCATATCATTTACAGGCAATTGCTTATCTTCTGCTGCAATCATCAAAACCCGCCACGGAAAGTCCCTCGTTCCTGAAGTGTAAGCAATATAGCCTGCCCGTTTAGTGACAATCCTTTGTGAATAATATTCCCGGGTACTTTTTTCTTCTAACGGATAGGGGGCGTATACACCTTTCAATGCATCGGTTCCTGTTCCTGAGAGAAACATGCCAGGATAATCGCACAGGTCCGATTCGGTAATGGCGATTTTCGGACCTTCTTCCGGTACTACAAGTAACGGGGAATATCCAAGTGTGGTATCGGGAATGTCACTCATCACCAATAGCGGATAGAGTTCCTCATAACTGGTATGAAAAATGTCGGCGTTGCTTTTTTTATGAATCAATGGAAAATATGCAGAAGGGTGATGGGCAAATGAAAACCGTGCCACTTCATCTTTAATGTAAATGCTATCTTTAAACAGGGTGGTAATGCGGTAGGCAACCCCTTCGTTATAGATTTTAAATGTAACTTTATATGGCTGTTTAAAAATGATTGTCAGTTGATTGTAGGTATCTTTCATCCGTTTTCTGCGTTCGGGTACAGGGACAATAATTTCCGAATTGACAGACTTTATATTGAACGAGGTAATTTTATTCTGCTTAGAGAGTGCTTTCCCATTTAATTGGATCAGATCAATCACCGAATTACCTGTCAGTACCTTGTCCTGACAGAGTACTTTGTAGGTCAGTTGAGCTCCCATCCATACTTTTACGCATAGTAATCCGTCCGGCGATTGAACTGTCAAAGTATCTCTTGTTGTAGAATGCCCTGATAAAGCAGAAAACAGCAACAGGATAAATATTAGATTTTTCATAGCAAAAGCTTGATTTAGTGGGTTAACTTAAATTGAACGGTTGTATCGGTTCCTGAGAATTCAACCTGTTGATGGACCGGGGAAATGTTACTCTTATTAATAACAACATTTGTTACACTTTTGTCCACTAAAAAATAAATTTTCCATCCCGGTTGTGTGGAATGAATGCGACAGTTAACCTCACTCTTTGCTTTTGAGTACTCTATCGAAAGCAACGTATTTCCAATGATCAGGTTTTTAAGTGTGGCATACTTCCAGGTCGTTGGCATTTGGATATGAATGGTTATCTCTTTTTTAATCGCTTCAGGTGAAATACCGAAAAAGTATTGTATGAGTGGTATATTGATACCCGTCACATTCCATGCCTGTACGAACATTCCGTAGTCGGGTGCTACTTCATAAATTGTTCCGGGTGTTGCAAAATTGAAAGAGTTAATAGTTTTGTGAACATACATCAGCGCTGTATCTGTCATTCCATACCGTACAGCAGCCTGTGCCAGACCTGCTGTTACACCTGGCATCACCGCCCGGTTGTAGGTAAAAACCGTGTCTTTCTGAAACTTTCTTTCGTCAAGGGTGATGTCGTCGGGACGTTCTATTCCGGTAATGTAGCCTCCGTATTTGTTGGTAAAAAAAGAAGCATTCCTGAGCATTTGTTTTGCCCGGAGCGTATCCGTCATTCCTTCTTCCATGGGTTGATAGCCCGATGGATTGTAATACACCACATACCCTTTGTAAGGATAGGTATTGTTTTCAACCTCTTCCTTTAATTTGGTGAGTTTTATTCCGGCCCAATCGTTCCGGCCTTTCTGAAATCTTTTGGATAGTGCATTGTCAATTATATTCAATGCTTTATCTTTAGTGGTGATAAAGTCGGCATATCGGTTTTCACTTTCGATCCACCAGTCTTTGTTTATTTGCTCTTTAAGTATTTGCGATTTTTGTGCATATATCATTGCATCTGCCCGGTCATTGAAAATCGTTGCCATTTTTCCCATAATCTCCAGAAATTTAAATGTATTTACCTGTACATCGAGCATCTCATCATTTAGTCCTTCTATTTCGGCACCCCCGAATCCTTCAATATACCCGTTATGGTTGGTGTCGTGCTGTTGAAGCCAACTCCAGGTTTTTTTGGCAAATTCATAGTTTTCTTTCAGGAAACCGATATTCCCTGTCCAGTTGAAAATCTGCCAGGCAGCTATGATATGCAGTTGCGATTCCTCCATCCTACCTTTATCGTATACCACGCCGTTTGTAGATACTTCATGAATAATTCTTCCATTGTTTTCATTCACTTTATTGGAAGCCTGTTTGAGCATCTTAAAAGAATTGTAGAACAGTTCAGGTTGTCGGGTTCCGGTAAGTGCCATGAATGTTGTTGCCTGGTCGTTACTAAAGAACCACGGATAATCCGGCAATCCGGCACTCATTCCCCTGCCCATGCCTGTGACATCACGTATCAACCAATCAGTCGAATACTTTCCCCATTTATAGGCTGTTTCTACTTGTTTATCAGGAATACTAATTTCAGCTGTTGATTGGATTGAATCATAACGCAGTTTTTTAGCGATAAATAATTTTGGAAGTTGAATACGGACTTTCGAAATGTTGTCTTCAATTTCTTTTGTACCGGTTATTGATCCGGAAATATAAAACCTGAGCAGGTATAATTTTCCGGACGGAATTACACATTGCAGTGTTGAAACTCCTGTTATTCCCTTATCTGTATACGTAGTTTTTTTCAGTCCGCTGAATTGAATCTGATTGTTGTCAAATCCAATACCGGTGAACCAGGTATTTCCCTTATCCCGAAAATACTGGATAGAATTAACTTGATCGAAATGATCAATGGTATCATTTTCATCAATCATTCCACTTCGTTCACCTAACCATACCGGCATTAAATTCACATCCGTGTTTAGTTCCAGTTCTAATTTCAGGTTTTTATCAGAAGTGTTTTGAATTGTATATTCAACAGCCAGAACAGGCAAATTATCAGGTACAAATTGAGTTTGTGTAATCTTCAAAAGTTCGTCTTTTGTATGATAGTTGAATTTTGTAACGAATGAATACGTGATAAAACTGTCACAATCATTTGTATAAATTTCTCCAGTCGAGGCGTTTTTAATATTGAGTCTGAAACCATCCAACAGTTTAATCGGATGTAGCCATACCCCTCCCATTTGTCCGGGTATATGAAACCCTACTTTAGGAAATCCACCTGCCTGATTGCCGATGCAATACAACCGGTTTCCGGCAGTTACATACAAATAATCAGCATTTTCGGGTTTGCCATATATATGAGGCAAGCCGTAGCTTGCCTCATTTAAATTGAATTTCGAAGACTGTGCAATGAGTGGTCCAATAAAAACCATTATAATAAACACTATCAGACATGAAACCCGTCTTAGCTTTGTATGATATTTCTTTGGCATATCATTTTGGGTATTATTTTGGGTAACCGGGGTTTTGTATCAGATTCGGATTCGATTGAATCTGTGGCTGAGGTATCGGGAACAGATTATGGTATGCTTCACTTGCCGGTTTGTAATCAGTCGCATTATTGTATGTCCCAAACCGAATCTGATCGTTCCGCCTCCAACCTTCCCAGGCAAACTCTCTTCCCCTTTCTGCCAGAAAATTGGCATCATTAAGTGTTGTAAATGCTGGAATAGGATTGTTTCCATCACGTGTACGAACCCTGTTAACCAACAATAAAGCTTCTGCGCTTCCCGGATTCTGACGGTAAAGTGCTTCTGCACGCATCATTAATACATCAGCAAAACGAAGGATTGGCATATCGTTATTCAGGCTGCTGTTCACCATGGTTCCACCTATGCCATCCATCAAATACTTGCCACCCCGGACACCATCCCAATGGTCGGCATTCAATACAGGTTGAGTGGATTTAAAATCTACCACATAATCCAGCTGACGTGAGACGCCCTGATCATCTTTGTCAATAAGAGGTGTCACACCATCTGCTGCAAACTGAGGTCCTGCTATCCATTGTTTCGTCCGGATATCCGCTGCGTCAAACGACCTGTAAAAAGTAGGTAACGTTGCACAACCATCCCAACCATTTGCAAATGTTGAATTATATTTTGATGACAAATCGGTAATTGAAAACAAATAACTGATATTTACAGCGGCTGTATTTCGACTGTCGGCAACCATTGTAAAAATGTTTTCTTTATTATTTACATCATTGTTCCATGCAAAAACATGTTTGAAATCAGGATCCAGGCTGTAACTGCTGTTGGTCATTATGTCCCCTGTGAGTGTAACAATATCTGCCAGGTTTGAATTTGCCGATCCAAGATACACCTGTGAATTAAGGTATAATTTTGCCAGCAATGCTTCAGCTGCAAATTTATCAACCCGTCCGTAAACATACGTTTTTGGAAGTACATTGGTGGACAAATCAATCAGTTCAGTTTTTACAAAATTATAAATATCCGCTCTGGTAGCTTGTTTTGGCAAAACTTTCGGGTCGTACACCGAAGTAGTTACCAAGGGCACATTTCCAAAATAATCGACCATCAAAAAGTAACCAAATGCGCGGAGAAACCTGGCTTCACCTTTCATAACTTTTATATCTGCATCATCTTTAAAGCTACTTCCATCGATTACATCGATAAAAGTATTCGACACAGCTATTATTTTTGAAAGTCCGGAATAAACACCTGCTATTTCACCATTGGCCGGCGTCCAGGTATGTAAATACATGGGTTGCAGATCCCCTTTCCAGTCTCCTCCACGAGCAGGGAAAATCATTTCATCGGTCGAACTTCCGGGTTTATAAACCACTTCCGACCAGTAACCAATGGTAGTATACACTCCGGCTAACCCGTTCAAAAATTCTGCTTTTGTTTTAAACGAATTCTGATCAGTTAACTGACTGTTAGGAGCGATTTGTAGGTCGGTGCAACAAGTCAATGCAACCGCCATAAATATTATTGCTATCTTTTTCATTTCAGTACCTGTTAAAAGTTAATATTAATTCCTAAGCTGTATGTCCTGGCCTGAGGATAGGTGTTATAATCGATTCCTATGGATTTAATACCGTTACTTCCGGCAACGTTATTTACTTCCGGATCGTACCCCTTATATCCGGCAATCACGAACAAATTTTGAGCCGTTACATACAAACGTGCAGATTTAATTATTGTTGGAATAACCCTGAAATTATAACCAAGGGTTATATTATCCAGTCGAAGGAATGAAGCATTTTCAACCCAACGGGAAGAAGGATACGTTATTCCCCCTCCACCTGCTGCATGAAACTGAGCTCCTTCCAGGTTGGTGTTTTGACCCGGCAAGCGGTTACCCTGACTAATTTCGGCCCGTGTATTATTATACACACTTGCACCCAATGCACTTCTTAATACCACTGACAAATCAAAATGGCGGTAACTGAAACTATTGGTAAAACCGATAATATAATCAGGCAAGGCTTTTCCCAGCGTAGTCAGGTTGGGGGATGCAAATGTTTCGGCACCATTGACAATACCTGTAAACTGTTGACCGTAAAACGTACCAAACGATTCACCTACACGAAGAATCTGCGTATTTCCCGATGCCCCTGCCCCGCTGACTACACCATAATTAATATCCTTATTATTATACAATTGTGTAATCTTGTTTTGGTTATAAGAGATATTAAAATTTGTATTCCATTTAAAGTTAGTTGCATTGACTATTTCAGCATCCAATGTCAGCTCAACCCCCTTATTGGTCATTGCCCCGATGTTATCAAGGTAAATGGTACTTACGGCCGGTTGTATGGCATCGATGGCCAACAGCAGGTTGGTGGTGTTTTTGCTGTAATAATCTACCGATCCTCTCAGCACGTTATTAAATAATACAAAGTCAACACCCGCATTAAACTGGGAAGTTTGTTCCCATTTCAGGTTTGGATTTGCAATTCCGGTAATGTTATAAGGCGAATAGAACGTTCCATTAAAATAAGTTCCGGCACTGCTGTTAATTGCATAGGTTGAACTGTATTTAAAATTGCCTATTTCCTGATTTCCGGTGACACCATAGCCTACACGAAGCTTTAACTCGTTGACAGTTGCCATATCTTTCATAAAGCCTTCTTCGTTAATTTTCCATGCCAATGCAGCCGAAGGGAATGTCGCCCATCGGTTATTGGCACCAAAGCGGGAAGATCCGTCTTCACGAACCGTTGCCGTTAATAAATACTTATTCGCATAGTTATAATTTATACGTCCGTAAAAAGAAATTAACCTGTTTATTTCGTGGTTGTTCTGTGTAACCTGGTTAATCCCGCCACCAACATTGTCAGCACCTAAATTATCACTTACAAAACCTGTAGCAATGGTCGACTGATTATAATTATCAAATTCCTGCCACGAATATCCACCCACAATATTGATTGTATGTTGATCACTTAAATTTTTATTATAGGTAAGATACGTTTCAATCAGGCGGTTTGAATACCTGTTGTTTTCAATCAGTGCACGTCCGTTGACATTTTTTCCTATGGACGAAGCATTTGGCTCGTAGGCTTTACGTAACACATTATCTGCGTCATACGAAAGGTTTGTTTTAAATGATAATTCCTTGGGAATAAAAAACAAAGTAGCATCCACATTCGCTATTAACCTGTTACCGGTAGTGATATCCGAAATCTGTGTAGCCAGTGCCACCGGATTTCTAACTGATATTGAGTTGGCAATTTCCCTGAAAGTACCATCCGTATTATAAACCGGTTGTGTTGGGTCGGCTTTAAGGGCATTATCAATTACTCCACCATCAGCACCACTGGTTTGTTGTTCCAGAAAATTGTTGAACTTGTAGTTGGTATTATTTACATTCATTGAAATAATCAACTGTTCATCAAACATTTTGTGCGTCACATTAAACCGGCCGGTATAACGGTCAAGCCCTGTATTCAATATAATACCATCCTGAAGGGATGCACTCAGGGAAGCCCTGTAGGAGGTATTTTGATTCCCGCTGCTAAACATCACATTGTGATTTTGTGTCATGGCAGTCCTGAAAATTGCATCCTGCCAGTTGGTATTCGCCGTTCCCGAACCCGGTACAAACGACCTGTACTGATCAGCTGAAAGCACTTCAATTTTCTTTGAAACATTCGACATCCCGGTTGAACCCGAATAGCTAACCGATGTTGTGCCTTCCTTACCACTTTTTGTTTTGATAATAATCACACCGTTGGCACCACGTGATCCGTAAATTGCTGTTGCAGAAGCATCTTTCAGAATAGTCATTGATTCAATATCCGATGCTGCGATCATGGATAAAGGATTCAGGGTCGTACTGCTCAATGCCAGGTCATTCCCCGCAAATGCTGAATTACGCGTGTTGTCAACCGGAACCCCATCGATAACATAGAGCGGTTCGCTCGAAGCAGATATGGAGTTTATACCGCGGATCCTGACATTGGTGTTCGCTCCCGGCTGTCCGTTGCCCGGCGTCACCTGAACACCGGCTACATGGCCATTTAAAAGCATATCGGGTGAACTGACTGTTCCCTTGTTGAAATCATCGCTTTTGAGAACCGAGAGCGCTCCCGTTGCATCCGACTTACGGATAGAACCATACCCAACGACAACGATCTCCTCCAGGTTTTTTACATCCTCCTGCAGTTTAACCATCAGATTTTTTTGATTCCCGACAATGATTTCGACCTTTGAAAAACCGACGTACGAAATAACCAACGTGGTTTGGTCGGTTACTTCCAGTGAAAAATTGCCATTCACATCCGAAACTGTACCGGTTTTACCTCCTTTGATCATCACAGTGGCACCTATGACTGCATCTCCGTTTTTATCGGTAATAACTCCGGTAATTGTTCTTGTAGTCTGTTCTGGCTGTGGCAGTGTTCTTTTAGAAGTGATGGCAATGCTTTTGCCCGTGATTTCATACCCCACGTTTTGTCCTTTAATAATCTGGTTGACAATATCATTTATTGACTTTTGTGTGGCTGATACAGAAATGATTTTCTTTGTATCAAAATCATTTCTCTCATAGACAAACGAGTATCCGCTATTATCTTTCAACGATTCGATAGCTTCTTTTACAGTAACATTCTTAATATTAAAAGTGATTGCCTGAGAAAATACGGGAAAGGACAGGCAACAAAGTACGGTGGTCGTTATAAAGACCTTAGTTTTTTTAAACATAAGTTATTAGATTTAAAAATTAATACGAAGTCAATTTTATATCTGAAAAAACCTTATATTTGTATCGTTTTTTCAGGATAGTCTCTCAAAATATTGTCCGAAAGATCCGAATCGGGAATGTTGCGCATTTCCCGATTCTTTTTTTGTTCCGGAGGATTTGAGCTCACGCTAAGTAGGGTTCTTTTTTTTCATTTTTTGATAATTTGTTCGTACTTTGAATAAAGTAATTCTTAAAAAGGGATATATAGATACCTAAAAAAACATATCAACCTGATGAAATTATTTTCATACAACAAATTCTTACCTATTAGCTACCTCAACGATAATGTAATAATTTTGCCGTTAATTTTATAATTGAGCCGGTGAGTCGATGCCAACACATCAAGCACTTCGCGAATTGTTTGTTCATTCCGGGTAAAATTTCCATAAAACCGATAACTTTTTAACGAATCATCTGAAATATTTATTTTTACATTATAGTTTCTTTCCAATTCTTTGGCAATATCCGGTAATTTTTCTTCATCAAAAAAGATAAATCCCTTTGTCCATTCCTGAGCACGCAGGGCATTGACTGAAGTAACGGAAATACCACCCGTTTTTTTATCCAAAATAATTTGTTGATTTGGAATTAATAAATGCTCCTCACTATAATTCAATCCACAGTTGGCACTCACTTTTCCCTCCAGTAAAGTTACCCGTGCTTCCTCTTCATCGCTGTAATTTCTGAAATTAAATTTTGTCCCCAATACCAATACTTTCATATCGCCTGTTTTTACTTCAAAGGGAAGTGTTTTATTTTTAGTTACTTCAAAATAACCTTCTCCCTGTAACGCGACGTTTCTGTCTTTAAATCCGAAACCCTTAGAATACGAAATGATCGATCCGGCATTCAACCACACCATAGTACCATCAGATAGAAAAATCTTAGTTCTCGAACCCAGTGGTGCTTCAACCGAAACATCACCTATCATACTGTTTATTCTGTTATTCCCCAACCAATACCCACTCCCGGCAAAAACAACCAGTAACGCTGCTACAGCAGCAACACGCCTGAAATAAATCAGGAATACCGGTTTACCGGTTGATTCTTCCTCCACTTCTTCTTTAACCCCGTCGACTCGAGCTAAAAAGCGTTGAAATGCCTTTTCTTTATCAAAACGGGATTCTTCTTTTGCTCCTATTGCTGAAAACCACACTTCCTGCATGTGCATAAAGTAATTTTTATTTTCATCGGCAGATTTAATCCACTTATGTAATTCAGCCAATCCGGAGTTGTCAAGTCCCTGTGCAAAATAACCTGTGATCAATTCATCAATTCTTGTTTGGGCTGTTATTTCTGATTCCATATTATGTTAGTTCTGCTTATATGACAGTTGACCTGATGGGATGGGTAGTATAAAAAGAACTTATTTAAGAAATTAAATGATATTTTTTTTTGGGGTGGGAACTGTGAGCTTAGCGACACTGAATGTCAGCTCATTAATCCTGATTGAGTACATAGAAGGAAAAGGGTAACCAGGTATTTACTCAAATCGGTATTGAGTTTTGAGAGGGCATTTTTTATGTGGTATTTCACCGTATTAACTGATATGTCGAGTATGGTGGCTATCTCCTGGTATTTCATATTTTCAAACCTGCTTTTTTCAAACACCACTCTGCATTCATCTGGAAGACTTTCAATGGAACGTTTAATTTCCTGTTCCAGTTCTTTTTCGAGCAAGGTCGCCATAGGATAATTTTCGGATACAGGTAAAAGTTCATCGGCCTGCATCAGGTCATCACCCTTTGCAAACCGTGTTTCTTTCACCACATATTCCTGTTGAAGGTAATTGATGCAGCGGTTACGTACTGATTTTACCAGATATGCCCGTATGGAGGTTTGAATATCTAATGTTTCGTGCTTTTCCCAGATATGGAATATCACATCACCTACCACTGTTTCCGCCAGAAAATCATCTTTCAAAAATTCAACGGCTAAATGGCATAATAACGTATAATGGTTATCAAACAAATAACGGAAAGCCTTTTCGTCTCCGGTTTTCAGTTGTCTGACTATTTCTTGTTCTGTGATATTCATTTCAGTATGAATATATTGAGTTATTAGTTCCTGTGACCCAATACAATTTCCAGTTTATTTAAGGCATTGAAAGTCTGTCAAATTTATTATTTCTTTTTAAAAGCAAATATGAAAAATGTAAGAATATTGAATTAATATAAATAAAATTGATATGCAATTAGGTAACAGTTTAACAGTGAAATAGTTTATACAATTCGATAATTTTTGGGTTCCGTACTCCGGGTTCAGCGTTCCGTGTTGAAGAAATTCGCCCTTGCACATAAATTTCGGAATTTTGACATCTAACACCTAACACGTAAAACGAAACTACTTCCTTCTACTTACCATGTATTTTCCACCGCATCCCTTTCACCTTACGTCCACATCCGGTACACAAACAATTAAGAAACAACTGATTTAAAACTAATACGAAATCAATAAATAAACAATATCAAAATAAATATAGCTTTTTAATTGCTTTCTTATTGTTTATTTATTAGTTATATATTGATTATATCAAAACCGGATGCGGAGGAAAGGCGAACGAAAGGTGAAGCTAAAATAAGAAGTAATGCGAGTATATGATATAAATTGAGTGTAGAATACAAGTTTAGTCAGGCTGTAATAAACAATTCATTATCTCTAAAAGATTAAATAAATCAAAAAGTATACAGGCATTTCAATTTAAAAAGTTAACTATTGAATCAGAATATATGAGAAGTCACATTCGTCAAAAGCATTGCCTTATTAACAATTAAAAGGTACTGAAGAAAAAAGAATAAATGACACTTAAACTGTTAAATTTATGCGATTTTTTATTCTTATGTACCCTTGATGTACCCATAACAATTATTATATTAAATTATGATACGCTAACTTTGCATCAAAATTAACAAGACAATTTAGATTATAAGGAAACATAAATTTTCATTTCTTTCATTATCAACCAAATGTGTATATATTTCAATGTATAAATGTAAAATATTTTAAACCGGTAGCTTCAACTTTAATTAAAAAAACAAGAAAGATATTTAAACTTTTATTTAAATATTTAGCTATTTACTGTTACTAAATAATTTTTAAGGTCGAGAATAATGAAACGAAGACGAACTGACAACAATAGAACAATGAACAGATTATCAATTTGAATTTTTAAATCTTCAGTAAAATCAAATTATTATTTTTGGATATTTCTTCTATATTATAATTTCACTATGTAACAAACAGAATAATTATATAAAATGAAAAAACTTTTACTTCTCTTTTTAGTTATTTCCAGTTTCACTTTTCTTTCTGCACTGGACAAAGCTTCTGTTTTTACAAAAAACAAAAGTGATCAACCCCGAAACCCGATAGTCGATCGTATGAATTTTGTTCCGAACGAAGTGATTATAAAGTTTAAGGATGCAGTACCGGTTCAATCAGGTGCCCGAATGAAATCAGCAGGCATTAACAAGGTGGATATCCTGTTAAAGTCCTATGGTGTGACTTCTCTGGACAAACTGTTTCCAACAGAGCAAAAGCCGCTGAGTACAAGAATGATGAGAAGTCCGCAAGGCAAGGAATTTAAAGTTCCGGCACTGGATAAAATTTATAAGATCTCAGTACCTGCCACAATTGCAAAATCCAACGCACAGGCTGCCATTTTTGAATTGATTAAAGAATTGAAGGCACAACCCGAAGTGGAATATGCCGAACCTAATTATATCTATTCCATTGATGCCATGAAACCGGTCAGTGAGATCATGACAGCTGAAGAGGTACAGAAAAACCAACCTGAAAAAACGAATAACTCAAAAGCTTCCTATTTACCCAACGACCCTATGTTTGGACAACAATGGTATATCCCTGCGGTAAAAGCGGATGCGGTATGGGAACAATCCATCGGGG
>Ga0302215_10002214_pt1 | contig 13511 bp, 7 predicted proteins | sample II_Fen_N3_1_FD_194580 | JGI IMG/M metagenome (GOLD analysis project Ga0302215, IMG submission 194580) | Peat permafrost microbial communities from Stordalen Mire near Abisko, Sweden - II_Fen_N3_1 | ecosystem: Environmental > Terrestrial > Soil > Wetlands > Permafrost | place: Sweden: Abisko...
TAAGGACTGGACCGGACGCAAGGATGAAAAGAAACAACCAAAATGGCTGTTGGATGAATCGTGTATGGCGGAACTTTATGCCCGTATTGCAATTATTAAAGGAGAAATGAAATAACACAATTTATACAAAAATGAAAATTAAATTGATAATGCTGATCAGCTTTCTGGTCATTCTGAACGGTTATTCCGAAGATCTGACCGGATATGTTCATCCGAATATAGGAACTGCACACAGCCGCTGGTTTTTTTATACACCTGCCGCTGCACCATTCGGTATGGCAAAGTTAGGACCATCGACCAATGCTCATTATGGAAACCTGCAAGGCTGGGAAGCTGTAGGATATGATTCACGGGATGCATCCATAGAAGGATTTGCCAGCTTTCATGAGTTTCAGGTTGGAGGAATAGTTCTGGCACCCACAACAGGAAAATTACAAACAGTTCCGGGAACTCTTGAAAAGCCTGACGAAGGATACCGGTCACGCTTTGACCGGAAAGACGAACATGCTACTTCGGGTTACTACTCGGTGATACTGAAAGATTACAATATTAAGGCGGAACTGACGGCAACAAAAAGAGTCGGTTTTCAACGGTATACATTTCCTGAATCAACCGAATCACACATTTTATTCGACATTGGGAACCGGCAGGGTGAAAGTGGTGCTGTAAAAGAAGCACACGTATCGTATACTGCTGATGGACGTATTGAAGGCTATGTGATTACAGAACCCGAATATGTCAAAAAATATCAGAAAGGTGCTACTGTAGCCATGTATTTCACGGCTGTTTTAGATCATGCACCCACCAAATGGGGAACCTTCCGGCACAGTGAAACTGTACAGGGAAACAGGCAGATATCGGGTGAAGGCTCGGGTATTTATCTGACATTTACAACAACAAAGGATGAAATGATTACTGTCAAAATGGGTCTTTCATATACTTCCATTGCCAATGCACGGTTGAATTTACTGACTGAAGCTAAGAAACTGACTTTTGACCAGGCAAAAGAGGCATCCCTTAAAATATGGAATGAATACCTGGGACGAATCACTGTTACCACACCAAATGATTCTGATAAGGTGAAATTCTATACCGGTCTTTACCATGCTTTATTAGGTAGGGGATTGGCAAGTGACGTGAATGGAGCCTATCCTAAAAATAATGGACAAACAGGGCAGATAGCACTTGATTCAAAGGGTAAACCTAAACACAACCATTACAACACCGATGCCATTTGGGGTGGTTTCTGGAACCTGACCCAACTCTGGGCACTGGCCTATCCGGAGTACTATTCAGATTGGATTCAAAGTCAGTTGTTAGTATACAAGGATGCCGGATGGTTGGGTGATGGGATTGCCAACAGCAAATATGTTTCCGGCGTAGGAACAAACTTTACAGGTCTGGCAATCGCTTCAGCTTATAGTTGCGGTATCCGCGATTATGATGTTAAGCAGGCCTATGAAGCTGCTTTAAAAAATGAACTTGTATCTGAAAACAGAATCGAAGGAGCAGGTAAAATGGATGTTGGTGAATTCGTAAAACGCGGATATTCACCCTATCTACCGATTGAATATAATACAGTTAACAACGGTTCAGGTTTCGGGGCTTCACATACGCTTGAGTACTCCTATAGTGCTTACGCGGTGGCTCAGTTTGCCAAACTACTGCATAAGACAGACGATTATCAAAAACTGATGGATCTGTCGAATGGTTGGAAAAAACTCTATGATCCTTCAACCAGGTATATGCGTCCCCGCGGTGCTGATGGAAAGTTTATTGAATCATTCAATCCTACAGAACCCTGGAGAGGTTTTCAGGAAGGCAATGCAGCACAGTATACATTCTATGTTCCTCAAAATCCCAAAGCCCTGATTGATACCATTGGCCGTGAAAAATTTAACAACCGGCTGGACAGCATCTTCACCTTGTCTGAGGAAAGTTGTTTCGGTGGTGGCACCACGGTAAATGCATTTTCTGGATTATCAGCTCTTTATAATCATGGCAATGAGCCAAATTTACAAATATCCTGGTTGTTTAATTTTTCAGGGAAACCTTATCTCACTCAAAAGTGGGTCCATGTCATTTGTGACCGGTTTTACGGAACAGAATACATACACGGATACGGGTACGGACAGGATGAAGACCAGGGACAACTGGGTGCGTGGTTTGTGCTTGCCGGCATTGGACTGTTTGATGTGAAAGGACTTACTGATGCCAAACCATCTATGCAAATCGGTAGTCCGTTGTTTGATGAAATTACCATTCGTCTCAATCCGAAATACTATAAAGGGGAAAAGTTTACCATTAAAACGGTCAATAATTCGAAAACCAATATCTACATTCAGCAAACAACACTGAATAATAAAACTCAGACTACACCTTTTATAAATTTTTCAGACATTGTAAACGGAGGTACATTAACTCTGAAAATGGGAAACGAACCATTTGTTATCAAAAACTAACTGAATTAGTTTTTAAATTTCAGTAAGTTCTTACAATATTGCTTCTATAAAGTCTTCACCAAATTGGTGGAGACTTAGTAGAAAACATACAGAATGAAAGTTTTCTATAAAGCTGATAACTCAATATAATTGCATTTTAAAAACAAAGATAATAGCAAAGACAACACATTCCTGAATTTATTTATCAAGTAAAATTTATAAACATATTATATCACAACTAATTATTATTATTATTATTAATTCTAATTTAAAAAATCAAATGAAAAAATTTTATTCTTTCTTAATCGCATCACTTTTTAGTATGATGCTTGTTACGGCAGCTCCATCTACCGGTCTTCAGTTCTCAGGTATTGCTACAAGCTATATTGATCTTGGTCAACAGTCAGCTTTTTCACCTGCACAATTCACCATCGAAGCATGGGTAAATTTTCAAAATCTGACAGGTGCTTATATTCTCAGTACCGAAGGCTGGGATGGTATTAATGGGAATCAGGGTTTTGTACTGCATCTTTTCGGAGATAAACTCCAGTTGCAAGTGGGTTCTAATAGTTTGTGGCCAAATGTTACAGGCTCAACTGTCATAAGTTTAAATACATGGTACCATATTGCTGCAACCTGTTCGGGTACTGAAATGAAAGTGTATGTTAATGGTGTACTTGATGGTAGTACGACTATCACTTCTTCTATGGTGGCTTCAACACAGAATCTGTGCATTGGTGAGGGCTCGATGTGGAAGAACAGACTTTTTGTTGGTAAAATGGCAGATCTCCGTTTTTGGAACATAATACGCCCGGCATCTGATATTGCAAATGACATGTCATCGTCACTTTTGGGATCCGAAAAAGGCCTCGTTGCCAATTGGAAAATGAATGAGGGATCAGGTACATTTGTTGCTAATGCCAAAGGTGCCTTAAATATTACAAAACCGGCAGATGTTGCCTGGTTTGGACTTAATGCCGGCTTTAATCAGGTTAATAAAAAATCTTCTAATATTGAATCGGTACTTTCTGGTCGAACACTCTCGGTAACAAACAAAACAAACGCCGGATTACATCTTACTATTTTCAATATTTCTGGTCAGAAATTAATGACAGAATTAATAAAAACAGCTACTAAATATGAAAAACAACTTACCTGTCAAAAAGGATCATATATTTTAAACTGTGTTGCTGAAGATGGATCAACTTTTACAAAAAAGTTTATCATAACAGAATAAACAGTTGAATCTTTTAATGAAATTCCTGTTTTGTGGCAGGGATTTCATTCTGTAATTATTTAAGTTACCTATATTAAGTCAATGATAAATAGATCATTAATTTTTAAGCTCAACTCATGTACCAATTTGATAATCGTATTGTAATGACCCTGGATGCCGGTGGCACTAATTTTGTTTTTTCGGCCATGCAGGCTAATGAAGAAATAGTTTCTCCGGTTTGTTTACAATCAAACGCTGATAAATTAGAAAAATGCCTTGAAACATTAGTTGAAGGTTTTTCGAAAATTAAAGTAAAATTAAAAGAAAATCCGGTAGCAATCAGTTTTGCTTTCCCCGGCCCAGCCGATTATCTGAATGGAATTATTGGTGATTTGCCAAATTTAAAGGCTTTTCGTGGTGGCGTTGCATTGGGGCCATTCCTGCATGAAAAATTCGGGATACCGGTATTTATCAATAACGACGGTGATCTTTTTGCCTATGGTGAGGCTATCGGAGGTATCTTACCGGAGATTAACCGTAAACTGACCGAATACGGTTCTTCAAAACAGTTTAAGAATCTGCTGGGAGTAACCTTTGGAACGGGATTCGGGGGTGGGTTTGTCACCAATGGAAAACTTCATTTGGGTGATAATGGTTCAGGGGGTGATCTGTGGGTTTTCAGGCATAAGAAGTACCGGAATTGCATTACGGAAGAAGGAGTTGGCATTTCAGCCATCAAACGTATGTATGCTGAGTTTTCGGAGGATTCCTCTACAATTCTTTCCCCGAAAGATATTTATGAAATAGCAAATGGTACCAAAAAAGGGAATCCTGAAGCTGCCTTGCATACCTTTTCCGAAATGGGGGAGGAGGCTGGGGATACCATTGCCCATGCCATTACCCTGATTGATGGGTTAGTGGTTATTGGTGGTGGATTAACCGGAGCAGCTAAATTTTTCATGCCTTCGCTCATGAATGAATTGAATGGAACCATTGGTAAACTGAACGGGGAGACCTTTTCCAGACTCGAGATGAAAGCCTATAACCTGGATGATGAACAAGAGATGGAGTTGTTTCTGAAAGGGAATTCAGAACTTGTGATAGTGCCGGGAACAACTAAAATGGTCAATTATGATTCTGCAAAACGAATAGGAATAGCCATTTCAAAGCTTGGTGCCTGCCGGGCCATTTCATTGGGAGCCTATGCATTTGCTCTGAATACGCTTGATTCGGAAGAAAACTATTTAAAATCACTACAAATCAATACTGTAAAATGAAAAAAGAAAATTCAATTTCCGTAATTTTGCCAGTCCTGTTTGGCTTTTTCATCATGGGCTTTTGTGATGTGGTTGGTATCACTTCCATGCATGTCAAAGAAGACCTTCTGGGTGGATTTAGCACGGAATTCAGGGATACCCTTTCAAATCTTATTCCGGTAGCCTTGTTCTCCATGTTCCTCATTTTTTCGGTTCCAACCGGAATGCTGATGAACAAAATAGGCCGGAAGAAAACAGTTCTGTTAAGCAACTTCATTACCATAGTGGCCATGTTTATCCCTTTGATCGAATACACTTTTGTGATGTCCCTGCTGGCATTTGCATTGTTGGGAATAGCAAATGCCATTCTGCAGGTATCACTCAACCCATTGCTAACCAATGTGGTGCAGGGTGATAAGTTAACCTCGAGTCTTACTGTCGGACAGTTTGTAAAGGCGATATCATCATTCTGCGGTCCCTTTATCGCCGCTTTTGCCGCTTCAATGCTGGGTAACTGGCAATATATTTTCCCAATTTATGCTGTCATCACCTTGATGTCCACTATTTGGCTCATGGCAACACCTATTAAACCCGAACCTGTAGTTATTAAGGCCAGTTCATTCAGAAATGTATTCGGGATACTGAAGGATAAAACCATCCTGCTCCTGTTTTTAGGAATAATATTTGTCGTCGGTGTTGATGTGGGACTAAATACTGCAGCTCCAAAGATCCTTATGGAACGTTGCGGTATGAACTCCATACAGGCTGGATACGGTCCAAGCATGTATTTTGCTTTCCGTACGGCAGGTGCATTTATTGGTGCTATCTTGCTGGCGAAGTTCTCGTCAGTAAAATTCTTCAGGATCATTACTTTAGTTGCGGTTCTGGCACTGATTGTTTTGATTTTTGTGGCCGATAAAGTAGCGGTTTTTGCTTTGTTTGCCATTATCGGGTTCGCCATTGCAAATGTATTTTCCATCATCTTTTCAATGGCTATTCAACAACAACCCGACAAAGCCAATGAAATTTCAGGTTTGATGATTACCGGTGTATTTGGAGGTGCGGTCATCCCCTTTATTATGGGTATTACTTCCGATGCTTTCGGTTCACAGACAGGTTCGGTAGTGATAATCCTTCTGAGTGCCCTCTATTTGCTTTTCTGTGCCTTTGCTGTCAAACCGCATACTCTCCCTGACTAATTTAAAGATTCATTTAAAATCGGAATTTATAGAGAAAAAAAGACGAACATAGAAAACAACATCCAATCATCTCAAAGAATGAATAGAAAGAAACAGTTTTAAAGTTTGATGATAAAGAACGAAATGAAGGAGATATTTTACTTCTTTCTATTGCCTTACTTTCAACTATTCCCGCGAACAGTGAGAGGAAGGTCTAATTTTAAATAAGGGAGGTTTAGGGTGACGCATGGTTTTCTATTAAGTCCACCATATCAGAGACCTAACAACAATATAAATAACTTGACGTGTCGACATTCTGAAAAATGACCGAAAAATACAAAATGTAAAAGTCATTTTACTAGCACGTTGCATTAAGATTATAGTAAGGAAAAAGGAAAGAAAAATAAGGTTTTAAGATTTTGTGATTAAGTTTACATAGTCAATTAAAAAACGGAATGTCGAAAACTCCATTTGAAAAGTTTGTTTTTTGAAAAGTCCAGTATATAAAATATGTCGAATTCTCCTTTTGAAATTATACTGTTTAGCAGGAAAGTCCCTGATACAATAAACCTGACATCGTCGAATTCAAGTCAGTGTTAAATACTCCTATTACATTCCTGATTTTTATTCGTGATAAGGAAATCGCGAGTCCCGAAAAACGTGACTGCATAAAACAAAGTACAGCTAAACATACGATGTTGGATTTTAAAAAATGACATCTAATGTTTAAAAAAAGTTTTTTCATTTATTCACCATTAATAGAAAAATTAAATCGCAGACAGTCAACGTTATTACTTAACGTTGCCATATCCTTCGATGTGATTTGTTTGAAATGATATAGGAGATTTATTTCATTAATGGTATACTCACCTTTCTTCTTTTTTTTTAAATGATTGGACAAAAATGAGTAATTAGAAGAACCATAATAAGAATATGAATCCTGATTGTTCCAAGCATTTGACTTTTGACAATTAGGTTTTAGCATCTCATACTTTTTATATTCATCCAAGTATTTGTCTGCTTTTCGAAATATAAAGATCTGACGAATCTGCCTTTTGCTTTGCCCATTTCAATCTTTCAGAAATTTATTCATTCATTTTGGAATGATCCTAGATGTATTGTTTTTAAGTACAAATATTTTAAACTCTGACATTGGTTTTGTGTTGGGGTTCAGCTATTTCATTTTCCTCACTTACTTTTACCTTTCGTTTTGACTCTATAAACAAGTTACTTAACAAATAATTTAAACCTTAAAACACATCACAGTTGCAAAAAAACATTCGTTTTTTTTTCAACTCATGAAACTATGTTTATTGATTTTGGAACAGGACTATAAAATTCATAATTCTACTTTTCATTATCTTTGCAAGATTAATTTTATTTTTTTAATGAAACTCATTTGTTGTTTATAATAAAGTAGTATGAACTTTATAGTGCCTAATTATTTAAAATAAAACTTCATTAACCCCAGGCTCTATTACTCTCTCAAAAACTATTTCCCTTTTTCTTTTTCCCTTGGAGAAAGTATCTACCAACTGGTGGAGGATAGTGATCGGAGAAAGCAGGGTGATAGGTCATATTTTAAGAAGGAATAAATTAAGACGTTATATTGCTTTAACTAATTTAATAATTGACAGAATATCATTCAATAAGCAAAATGATCTGATGGAGATAAAACATGTTCTTACAAAGTAACGGTTTCGAATTATATGTAACTTTAATCAGTTGAATATTATATTTTATAGTAATGTACATCCTAATTTAAGAAAATGAAGAGATTGTTTTTTATTTATCTATTCTTTTTATTCGTATTTTATTCTTATTCAACATCAGCAACAGTTGTCGACTATGTAAATCCATTGATAGGAAGCGCCCTTAAAGGAGATGGTGGTGTTTCTCCTTTTGTGGGAATCCCCTTTGCAATGACCAATTTCACCATGCAAACGCGTGAAAACAAAATAAGTAGCATGCCTTATGTGTACAATGATCATAATGTTATTGGTTTTCTTGCTACTCATCAACCTGCAGTTTGGATGGGTGATTATGGGTATGTGTCTGTCATGCCACAATTAGGAGAGAATATAGAAGTTCTGCCGGATAAACGACAATTATCTTTCGAGCACAAAGATGAGATAGCAAGGCCATATTATTACTCTGTTTTAATGAACACTCCAAATGGACAAAAAATAAAAGGGGAGATTACTTCAGACAGTCGTTGCGGATTACTGCGTTTTACATTCCCAAAATCGAATAATGCCCGCCTTATAATACAAGGCATAAACCTCAATCCAGCTTTAAGTGATTGGTGTAATAACTATACAGACAGACTCATGAATATAAAAGGCTGGGTTCATGTTGACACAATTCGTAATGAAATTACAGGCTATAATCCTGATCGTCATTCTGCTCAATTAGGTCCCGATTTACCGAACTTCAAGGGATATTTCGTTATTCAGTTCAATAAGAAAATGATTGAATGGGGAACATGGAGTGGTAATGATATAAATAAGCGCCAATTAGAACAATTTGGAACCAGAATGGGGGCATATATTTCTTTCACAACAAAAGAAAAAGAGAAAGTGCTTGTGCGTATTGCCACATCATTTGTCAGTCTCGATCAGGCCCGTCAGAATCTATTTAAGGAAGTACCAAACTGGAATTTTGAGGAATTAATGGCTTCAACAAAACAAAAATGGGAAAATAAACTTTCTGCTATTCAGGTTGAAAATGTTTCCAATGATAATAAAGCAATATTTTATACCGCATTATACCACTGTTATCAATTTCCACGGGACATTTCCGAGTATGGACATTATTATAGTGCATTTGATGATAAGGTGCATGATGGCTTCTCTTTTAGCGATTATTCACTTTGGGATACTTTTAGGGCATATCATCCATTGATGACTTTGCTTGAGCCTAAACTTACAGGTGACTGGATTACAGGATTCCTTCAAATGTATAAACAGGGAGGCTGGATGCCAATGTGGCCTAACCCGGCAGAAACAAATATTATGATTGGGACGCATGCCGATGCTGTAGTTTCAGATGCCTATATGAAAGGAATTCGCAATTATGACATCCCTCTGGCTTACGAAGCTATGCGCAAAGATGCTATGATTCCACCTGACTGTGATACACAACGTAAATATGGAGATCGTGAACCCTGGCAATCCTTCGAGGGAAGGGCAGGTGCCAGCTACTTTCATTCAATTGGATATATTCCTGTTGACAAAACTTCTGAATCAGTTTCACGAACACTTGAATATGCCTTAGATGACTGGTGTATTGCTCAAGTAGCAAAAGATCTTGGCAAATCATTTGATTTTGATCAACTCATTCGTAGGTCAAAAAACTATCGGAATATCTATAACAAAGAAAAAGGTTTCATGCAACCCCGCTTGTACAATGGTGACTGGCTTATTACGAACGACGATGGTGCTGGTATCACAGAAGGATCCAAGTGGACTTACCTTTTTTGTGTAATGCAAGATATTCCAGGGATGATACAGCTCATGGGTGGGAATGAAAAATTCGCAAAAAAACTAGACATTAATTTTAACGAGAATCATTATCGTCATGATAATGAACCAGGTCATCATTACATTTATTTATATGATTATTGTAATCAACCGTGGAAAACTCAAGAACTAGCCAGAATCTATACAAGTCAAAACTACCGAAATGCTCCAGATGGGCTTTCTGGAAATGATGACCTGGGTCAAATGTCAGCATGGTATCTGTTTTCCACTATGGGATTTTATCCGGTAACTCCAGGTAGCAACATGTTTGCAATTGGTGCTCCTCAGTTTCCTTTAATTAAACTAAAATTACCGGTTAAAAATGATAAATTACTCACTATCCGTGCGAATAACCTCTCAAAAATAAATAAATATATAAAAGAGGCTTATTTAGATGATAAAAGAATTGAATATCCATTTATTAATTATTTTGAACTGATTAAAGCCAGTGAATTGCGTTTTGAAATGACTGATAAACGAACACTTAATGCATTTACAACTTTAAATAATAATCACTGAAATTTTCCTTTTAATTGATAAATAAAATGAATAAAAAACAACAATTTGACGCATTATTATCCGGTGAAAAAAATCAGAAAATTTTTTTTAAGCCAATTCTCATGCATTTTGCAGCACATTTTAATGGAACTACATACGGTAAATTCGCATCTGATTACAAAGCTTTGGTTGAATCGAATATAAAATGCCTGGAGTATTTTGATCTTGATGCTGTTAGCCTGATTAGTGATCCTTACCGTGAAACTTCAGCTTTTGGTGCAAATATTGAATTCATCCCTGAAGGTGTTCCAAGATGTTTAAATAAACTGGTTGGCAATATTGATGATGCTAAAAATTTAAAAATACCTGATATATTTTCAAATGAGCGAACCATGGACAGAATTTCCGGTGCAACTTATTATCAAAAGTTATTGAAAGGCACTGTCCCGGTAGGGGGCTGGATTGAGGGTCCACTTGCTGAAGCATGTGACTTGGCAGGAGTCAGCGAAATGTTATTAAACTTAATGATCGACCCGGATTTGTCGAATTACGTCATGGATAAATGCATGATAGTAGCCAAAGACTTTGCTAAAGCTCAAATAGATGCCGGATGTGATTATATAGGGATTGGTGATGCAATCTGTTCGCAAATTGATTTGGCTACATACGATTTATTTGTAAAAGACAGACACAAAGAACTTACAGAATATATTCAATCTTTGGGAGCTAAAGTGAAACTTCATATATGTGGTAATATTGAACATCTTTTACCATCTCTCAGAACATTAAATTTGGATATCATTGATATCGATTGGCAAGTTAATTATAAAAAAGCCCGCTTAATTCTAGGTGACAATATTGTCATAAAAGGGAATATAAATCCTGTGATTATTCAGGACAGTACAATCGAAGAAATCGAAAATATTATTACAGGACTTTGTACAATAACTCAACATGAAAAATTTATTCTCTCAGGCGGATGTGAAATATGTCTGGATACACCGGTTTCAAATTTGATGAAAATGTCCGAAATCTCTAAATTGTTTTTATAATAAATAAAGAATACTAACTAATATACAAAAATTAAATTTAAAGTTTACTTTTAATATGCATATGAAATTTATAACTATTACTCTCTTCGTCTTCCTTATTAGTTTTGGAGTTGTTAAATCCCAGCAATTACCTGCAAACTGGCATCAAAAAACCATTGGACAAACGCAACAATCCGGTTCCGGTACATTTTCAAAGGATATCTTTACAATTTCAGGATCAGGTTCTGACATTTGGGATAACTCTGAAGAATATCATTATATATATACCAATGTAGCAGATAGTATTGAGATCATTGCCAAAATTGAAAGCATTGAAAATACCCATGAATGGGCAAAAGCGGGAATTATAATTAAACAAAATCCTTCAACTTCATCGGTGCTTGCAGCATTAAGTTTTTCACCAAATAAATCGCTGGTTTTTGCTTCAAAAAAAAATACAGGAGAATTGATTTCAGGAGAAAAAGCAAGCCAGACAGACCAAAAATGGATGAAAATAGTCTATAAAAGAAATGTCATTGGTGCTTACAGCTCTGTGGATGGTGTCAACTGGAATCAGGTAGGTACACCAATAAATATGAAATTTTCGGGTGCCTTTTGTGTTGGACTTTTTTCGTGTTCTCATGTAACAGGAGTGCTTTGTAAGGCAAGCTTTAGTCATGTTACAATTAAAGCACCAAAACAATCAATTGAATTAATTGAAAGAGGAAAATATTTTTCAAAGAAAGTTTATATTCCGGAAGCACTTCCAACTTTTTCAACCAGTAAATCGTTGTTACCGGAGCCAATTCTTGAAAATAATCCTGAATGGATAAAATTATACTGGGCTACCTGGGATTTTGCTTTCCAACATTTAAGAAAACCACTTCAAGGTTCAACTTTTGTATCAAACTGGCTCGATGAAGCATTCGATGAAGTAGTCACTGCACAATGGGATTTGATTTTTTGTTCGGTTTATGGTCGATATGCCCATAATATTTTCCCCGCTATAAACAGTCTTGACAATTTCTATATCAATCAACATACCAATGGAATGATTTGTCGTATTTTAACTGAAGCAACCGGTGATGATCATTTTTGGGGTCTTGGAATTGAAAATTGTCGTGCAGTAAATCCCCCACTATATGCCTGGGCTGAGATGAATAGTTTTAAATTAACTTCTGATAAGAACCGACTAGCAAAAGCACTACCCGCTATAGAGAAATACTTCGGGTGGGTCGAAAATAACAGGAAAGGAAGTGACACGCCTCACAAACTTTATTGGTCTAATGGACAGGCCTCCGGTATGGATAATACACCCCGCGATAACGGTCGTCCTGAACCGGGTGATGGATGGGATAGTCATTCAGCAAAGGACCACATGGGTTGGGTAGATTTATCCTGTCAGTTAGTTATTGAATCCAAAAATATCGCCGCCATTTGTGATGTTCTGGGATTTAGTTCAAAAGCCAAATCGTACAGAGACAAAGCTGATGAAATTGGAAAACGTATTAACCAATGGATGTGGAACGAACAAGATGGATTGTATTATGATGTGGATGTGAAGGGAAAACAAACAAACTGGAAAACAGTAGCCTGTTTTTGGCCTATGTTAGCCGGTATTACAGATGCGAAAAAGGAAGCTAAATTAATTGCCAATCTAAATGATACTTCTTCTTTTTGTCGTGCCATCTCTATTCCGGCACTTGCAGCCGATCAAGAATTCTATGATCCTTCAGGACATTACTGGGAAGGTGGTGTTTGGGCACCGACAAATTATGCTGTAATCAAAGGATTGGACCAAACAGGTCACCATGATATGGCACGAATCATTGCAGAAAAATATATTTCAGGAATGTCGGAAGTTTACAAACAAACCAATACTGTTTGGGAACTCTATTCTCCTGATAAAATCAAGGGTATATATAAGCAGGGATCTTACTCCAATGGGTTAGATTGTGGTAAAGAATATGTGGGCTGGTCAGGACTTGGCCCTATTGCCATGCTTATTGAAGATGTTATTGGATTGGATACAGATGCACCAAATAATACAGTTACCTGGGAGCTTACACGTATGGATAAACATGGAATAAAAAACCTTCGTTTTGGAAACGTTACTACTTCAATTTTAGCAGAGTCAAGGGGAAATAAAAATAACGTAGAAATAAATGTCGAATCGAATACAAATTTCAATTTAAAAGTAAATTTCCAGGGTAAATCTTTTATATACCATGTGAAGGCCGGGAGCAATTCATTTGATTGCAAAACTGCCATTTGATCAAATGATTTGACAGATATTAAATATAAATGTCCGAATAAACTACTGATAAATCAAACTTAAAAATTTTAATGTAATTATATACCTGTTTGTTT